>Ga0209358_10000010_pt1 | contig 291198 bp, 288 predicted proteins | sample LauGreFa1BDMLBSN_2_FD_187574 | JGI IMG/M metagenome (GOLD analysis project Ga0209358, IMG submission 187574) | Freshwater lake microbial communities from Lake Michigan, USA - Fa13.BD.MLB.SN (SPAdes) (version 2) | ecosystem: Environmental > Aquatic > Freshwater > Lake | place: Lake Michigan... | reverse complement strand
GACACGGGAATTACAGGTGATACTGGAATAACCGGAGACACGGGAATTACAGGTGATACTGGAATTACAGGTGATACGGGAATAACAGGTGATACGGGAATAACAGGCGATACGGGAATAACAGGTGATACTGGAATAACTGGACCAAGTGGTGAAATTGTACCATAGTTTATTTTAATATTTAAAAAAATGTTTTAGAAACATATAATATATAATGGAGTTAGATAAACACAGCATACTAATTTATATAATTATTATATTTGTATTTATAATTTCTTTAAAAATCTACTATGAATCGGATGCATACAATTTAAAATGTATCATATCAGATGTAGATGGTGAAAAATATTGTGTTAGAGATCGTGAACAATTAGAAGATGCTGCCGATCTTTTAGCAACAGTAACACAGAAATGTAAAGATTTAGTTGAGTATTGTGGAAAAAAGTATCCAGAAAATGAAGACGTTCAAAGATTAGTTCAAAAATTTAACCCAACAAAAATATCTGAAACTTTGCCAACTAGTGAGCATACCGCATATAGTGAGAATAAAGGTGAAAAAATTGCATTTTGTTTAAACAGTACAAAAAACGGAAACAAATTGATAGACATAAATACACTAACATTTGTTGCAATTCATGAACTAGCACATATAATGACAAAAACAGAAGGACATACTCAAGAATTTTGGAAAAACTTTAAATTTTTGTTAGTTAATGCAAAGGCTGCAGGTATATATAAACCAATAGACTATAAAAAAGAGCCAGAATCTTATTGTGGTATGACCATAACTGATAATCCATACTATGATTATACTTAGATAGTTTCGTTTTATAATTTTGTAAATATATTTATAAAATTATATAATTAAAAATAATAGCAACTTTATATATATATGTCACAATTTCCAATATTCAAAGTAAATAAATTATCAGATAAAAATACAACAGCATCAATTTATGTTTTTTATGGTAGCCAATTTAGCGAAGACATAGATGATATAAATGATTTATTTGAGCGTGATCCAAGTGATAAAGCGTTTATTAATGTTTTTAGTAAGGAAGAATTGGATCAAATAAAAAGTAACAATACAGAAGTAATTTTTGTAGATGAAACTATTCACATAGATGACAACATAGGTACAATAAAGTTGAAAATTTTTGAGGCATTGTCAAAAGAGGCATCAATGAGTGAAATTTATCTGTTTTGTTTAAAATTTGAAAAACTAAATCCAATAACAGTTTATCAAAACTTAACCCAAAATGATACTCTAGACCTAACAGAAGTTCGTATGAAACAGTTTTTATATAATATTTATGATACAGATGGTGATCCAATAGATTTCAATTTACCAAAAAAGAAAAAATATAGTTTTGATGATATTTTGAAGTTAGATTTAACAGAACGTGATTATTTCGTTGGACAACCATTAGGTCAAAAGTTTGTGTTTACTACAGAATATCCTTTTATTGCCGATCCGTTTATGATTGATGAATATGATACTTTGTTAGAAAATTCAAGACGTGAATTAACAACTTTAAATACTAACTTGTTACTAGAAAGTGGTACAATTTTTAGAAATACAATTTATGTATGTTTGGCTCAAGATGTATTTGATTTTGACGAATTAAATGATTTATCTACTGAATATAGTTCAAAAATTTATTTTCCTTTTTTATATCAAGATGAGATTGATGATATAGATCAACTAACAAGCAAACGTAATAAATTAATAGATAGTACTTCAGAAAAAATGTCTGAAGAAACAAGAAAAGTATTTGAAACAATAGATATGTTTTATAATATTTACGATACAAAATTGCCATCAGAGAAATTCAACCAACAAATAAATAAAACAGGTATAATTAATATAAAAGCAATAATACATCCAGAGTTTAAAATAAAAATTCCAATTGATGTGATATTTAAATTAATTCATGCAACGTTAGATTTTCCTCTTATTAAATTCAATCCTGAATCTAGACAAGAAAATATTTATCGGTTGTTTACAGATAAACTAACAAAAGATGGTAGAAAAATACCTTATTTATCTCGTGCTACTATTTTTAAACTTATGAGAACAATAGGTAAAACTAAGTCAGTTGCAGTATACACAAATATTGAATATAAAGGTTCAACTTTTTATATGGCATGTGAGTTTCAAGATAATGGTTTAATTATGATTTACCCTTTATTAGATTTTGAGTCACCTATCATTTTTGATGATAACATATTTGAAGAATTAAGTACAATAATTGGTTTGGCAGTTAATCCATTAATAAAGCAAATAAAACCATTTTTTGAACAAAGTGGGTTAGAAATTCCATTATTTTCATCTATTCAATCTCCAAATGTTGAAATTAGAGATATGAAATATACTACTACGTATTCTATTAGTCAGCCTATAAATATAAATAAAAACATTGGTTGCATATCAACAATCTTCACAGTAGAATCAGATAATTTTAAAAAGGGCATTAAAATGCGTTTTAAACGTGTTTCTAATTTTAATAAACGTGATAGTCAAGAAGCATTTATAATTGAAAAAATAGATCAGGGTTATAAACAAGACGAAATACTTGAAGAATTATTAAAAAACTATGACGATTTAGATGAAGAGACAGCAAATGATCTTATCAATAAAATAAGAATTGAATTAGAAGTGACCAGAGGAGCCAATAAAAGACGTTCAATTATGATTAAAAATAATCCTGGGTTTATGACTACCATGACTGCTGATTTAATAACAAGTTCAGTTGTAATCACAATCAGTGGTATTAATAATATGTATTACTTAGTTACTATTCCAGTATATATTGATTCATTTATTAGAATTACACAAGATAGCGATAGCAGTAAGGTTCCTAAATCTCAAATATCACAATTATGTTCTGGTAAGGAAATAGAAGATATTGAATTTGGACAAATAACAGCAAAATCTGAACAAAATATTGAAGAAAATGAGGTTCCAAGTATAGAAGATGAAAGTCCAAGGTACTCAGAACAAAGAGAAATAGATGAAGATGGATCAGAAAAAATAGATGAGTTATTGGATATACTTGGTTATGCTGAAGATGAAGATGATTTTGAAGGTGGTGCAAACAGTTCTAGTGAAGAAATATCTAGTTCTAGCGTTTCATCTGATAATTCAATACAGATTCCTAGTGAAGCAAACGCCGAAGTTGGTGTTGAAAGTAGTAAAGATTTTCAAGGAAGTCCTCAAATTAGTATAGGTTCTGAAATTGAAGATTTAGATGAACTCAATTTAGAAGAAATACCGGAAGATGATGAATCTGTTAAAGATGGATCATTAGAACTTGATGCTTCATCAACATCTTTAAGTATTCCAAGTCCTATAGATGATGATGATGATGTAGAAGAAGAAATTATTGAGAAAGATGCTACTGCATTAGGAGATGATGAAGAAGAAGAGGAAGAAGGAGATGTATCTGAATCTTCGTCAGAAGTATCATCAAGTAAAGTAGATGATGAGGAACAGGAACAGGAACAGGAACAGGAAGTAGATGAGGGAGACGTATCTGAATCTTCATCAGAAGTATCATCAAGTAAAGTAGATGATGATGAAGAGGAGGAAGAGGAAGAAGAGGAAGCAGAAGAAGAAGAGGAAGCAGAAGAAGAAGAGGAAGCAGTATCTAAATCTTCATCAGAAGTATCATCAAGTAAAGTATCTGAAAAATCTAAGTCTAGTAAACCATCCCAAGAAGAACAAGAAGAAGTCATTGAAGAAATAGAAATTCCGGCTTCAAAACCAAAAGCACCAAAAAAACCTGTTCAAGAAAAAATTAAAAAGGTAGGTGTACAATTACAAAACACATTCCAAGATATAACCGGAATGAGACTAAAGTATCCTAATCCTTTTTCTGCTAAATTAGAGGAAAGGATGCCTCAATTATTTGTTAAATCAAAAAATGAAAAGATTGATTTATATACTCGTATGTGTCCTTTTAGTTTAAGTGAACGAAGACAACCAGTTATATTAACAAAGGAAGAGAAAGACAAAATTGTCGCTGAACATCCTGATGATATAGATGAAGATGCAGATTTTATTGAGTATGGTACTGATGCAAAAGATTCATCAAAAAAGTTTTATTACACATGTCCACGTTATTGGTGTTTACTAACTGAAACTATGGTAACCGAAAAAGATATTTTAGATGGCAAATGTGGACCTAAAGTTAGTAAAGTGGAAGATGCAATTATTCCTAGAAATGAAGATTTTGTTCCTGAAAATAAAACAGTTTATCAATTTTATGATGAAAATGAGAAAAAATATCCTGGTTTCCATAAACAAAAGACTCCTTCAGGTTTGTGTATTCCCTGTTGTTATAGTAATTGGTCAACTCCAGCAATGAAAAATCGTAGAGACATTTGTCAAGGTAAATTTGATGATAAGAAGGCAGAAAAAGTAACAGAAGAAGAAAAAAAAATAGAAGAGGATTTAAGAAGAGATGTTATGGAAGTAGAACATTATGTAAAAGGTCCTGAAAAATATGGTCCTCAATTAGGTGAACATCGTTGGGGTTTTTTACCCATTAGTGTTCAAAAATTTTTACATGAAGTAAATGAAGATTGCCAAATAAGTAAAACAAATATGTCTCTCAAACCTCATCATACTTGTATTCTTCGTCATGGAGTTGAAGTAAATTCTACCCAATCTTTTGTTGCGTGTATAGCCAGTGCATTATTTTATGGTCAAAGAGATTCCGACACAAAAAATCCGTTAATCACAAAATTTCTTCCAAAATCAAAGCACGATGTACCATCTATAAAAGAAATGAAAGAATTAATTATTAACGCAATAGATATTGATAAATTTATTAAATATCAAAATGGAGACTTGATTACCAGTTTTGCAAATCCAGACCTAGAGATAAATATAGATGACTATAAGACATCTACTCTGTACAAAAAAATAAAATCAGGAAAATTTAAAAATAATAAAATATCTTCTGAAGAGTCTAGTAAAAATTCTTCTAGTGATCCATTTACGAATAGTGATCCATTTACGAATAGTGATCCATTTGCTAATGTTAGTTCTAGTAATTCATCTTCTAGTAAATCATCTACAAGCCAAAATATTTCAAAAGAACCTCAAGCATTTGAATTTTTAACAAGAGTAGTTCAAGCATTTGAAAGTTTTAAAAATTTCTTAAGGGATAATACAGTAACAATTGATTACACATATTTATGGGATTTAATATGCATGCCTAATCCAAAATTATTTGAAGCAGGAATAAATCTTATTATTTTGGAAATACCAGAAGATGATGCAACTAACAATATAGATTTAGTATGTCCTACTAACCATTACTCAATTCATACATATGATGTACGTAAAAGAAGTTTAATTTTAATAAAACGAGAAAACTATTTTGAGCCTATTTATGGATATCACAACAACGGTAAAAAAATTCTAATAACTACAACATTTAGTGAATATGATAAAAAACTTCCAAAAACCTTACGTGCTGTTTTTTCAAAAATAATTAAACCGACATTAGGAGAGAAATGTCGTAGATTTTTAAGTATGCCTAATGAGTATAGATTTAAACAAGCCCCTTTGTTAGATGAATTGATAGAATTGTTGATTTCAAAGGGATATAATGTTAGTACCCAAATATTAAATTTTCAAGGAAAGGTTATTGGTGTTTTAGCAACAAATCGTGTGGGTCTAGAAGGTTATATTCCTTGTTTCCCATCATCACTAACATCTCTTAAAAAATCAAAGAACAAAAAGACATGTGACAAAGATGGTCTCAACTGTGATTATGATTTTGTCTACATGAATGATAATATATGGAAACCATATAATCAAACTTTGGAATTTTTAAAGGAATATTATAAATTTGAACCAAAAGATAAAACGAAATCTAATTGTTATGATCCAAAATATTTCTGTAGAGTTGTTGAAGATGAAGTAATCACAGGGTTCTTAACTAACACTAATCAGTTTGTACCTATTAAAGATCCTATTCCTGTATCAAGTGTAGATGATTCCATAAAAACAATAACTAATAATGATTTGTTAGTTGCTGATATAAATACTCTCACAAATAATAAGGTAGATTCAAAACGTGTAGATTTTATAAAAAGAATACAATTAGAGACCAGTTTTTTTAATGTTTTTAGAAATACAATTCGTATTTTGTTTAATGATTATTCTAATACTGACAAGAGAAAAGCAATTCAAGAAGAATGCAATAAACGTTATGTTATTTACAAACAGCAATTAGATAAAGTAATTGAAATGTTACAAGATTTAGTTGGAGATAGCGTAATATTTGTTGAAAAATATGATTATAAAAGTATAATTGAGAGTGAAGTATATAGTTGTATTAAAAAACCAAAAGATCAATGTGATGTAAATGGTTCTGTTTGTAGAATTACAGGTGATAAATGTACATTAATTTTACCAAAAGAAAACTTAGTAACTAACACTAATAATGAGGTTTATTATTTTGGAAGAATGGCAGATGAATTAATTCGTTATAATAGAATCAAGTCATTTATTTTCAAGCCACAATCATATATATCATTTGGACAAGTAAAATATAATTTACGAGATAATGAAATTATTATTTTGCAGAATATGTTGAATGCTGAATTTTTTGATAATTTAATTCCAGCAGATATCAATATGTATGCAAAGTACAACACATATGATACTGCTGAACCTATAATAAGTCAACCTTATAATAAAGATGTTGAATTAGATGAAATAATAAACCCTTATCATGAAAGAGATTGTGAACATTCAGAACCATATGATATCAAATCAAAGTATTGGAGCAATTGCTTTCCATCTAATTATAAAGAAGTAGAATATACAGGTAGTACTTTTTGTAGTTTATATCTAATAATTGATCTTGTGAACGAATTTAAAGGAACTAAACTAACAATAGAAACGGTAAAAGAAGATCTTATAGAAGAATATGCTAGATTAACAGATAATTTTACAGATATAGAAAGAATTGATAAGATAGTAGATATTTTAAGAGAAGAAGCCCAATTTGATGCTAATCAGTTGCAAGATGGTACGATGAATTTTGAACAAATGATTATTCAAGATGGATTTGTCGCTGTAAATTTTGATTTATGGATATTGTTAGTTAAATATGAAATACCTTCTATTTTTATTTCATCAAAACCTATTAATGAAACTCGGTTCAATTCTCGTGAATTTGTTTGTTATGTGAATTCTGATTCTGATTCATATGCTTTTATTATTACACCAGCAATGTATAGAAGATATGAAAAGAAAATGCCCAATTATAGACTAATAATGAACGATCAAAATAAATTTACTGTAGATTTGTATGATTTAAAATCCGGAAAGTGCGTTGAAAATGTTGATAATGCAATTACTAATCATTATACGGTTGAAGAATATATTGATGAAATTTTTGAAAAAGACGTTACTACACATTATAAACCTAAAAAACAAGGTTTAAGAGATTACGAGTTGGTTGAAGTAGAAGAACAAATTGAAGACCAACCTCAAGTTGGTGAGGAAGAAATAGTAGAAGAAATTGTACCTGTTCCTAGAAAAAAAAGAAAATTAAAGAGTAAAAAATTAAAACCTACTATAATTTTGGAAGAAGCAGAAGAGGTAAATGAAGAACCTATTGAAAATCAACAACAAAATATAGAAGATATTGTATTGGGACAAGAAGAAGAGTTTGAGATTACTCCAGTTAAAAATGATAGACGCACTAAAAAACAAAGAGAACAAAAATTAAAGGTTAATCCACCAGGAAAAAGAAAAACACGAAAGGCAAAACCAAATGTGGAACTTGTGATTGCTGATAACGAAGAAGAAATAATTTAGATTTTTAAGATATACTATCTGCATCTTCCTCTTGTTCATATTGTTCTTCTTGTTGTTCTTCTTCATCATCTTCTAGTTCCTCTTGTTCATATTGTTCATCTTGTTCATCATCTTCTAGTTCATATTGTTCTTCTTGTTGTTCTTCTTCTTCATCTTCTAGTTCCTCTTGTTCATATTGTTCATATTGTTCATCATATTGTTCATCTTCATTTTCATCTTGTTCTTCTTGTTGTTCTTCTTCATCTTCATTTTCATTTTCATTTGTATCTATGTTAGTGGTAATATAATTACTAATGCTGATAAATAAATTAGAATGTTCGTTTCCGAATATAAGTGATTCATTTGCTGAACGAATTTTAGTATTATGAATCTCCTCAGTACTAACAGGGATAGAGTGAAATTGTAAATGTTTATCATTAAATTTTATGTTTTTTTTAGAAATTTTTTTTTTAGAATTGATAAAACTATATTTTAGTTCTATGTATTTTCGTCCAAATAATTTATTATAATCATAGAATTTTTTAAGTTTTATATATAATACTCGTCTGTAGTTAAATAATTTAGTTGTTCCTCTAATATCATAATTTATAGTATAATAGTAAAAAAGAAATGGTCTAAAAATGTTTACTAATTTGTCTTCAGGAAAATCAGGGTGAATAACAAGTTTAGAAGTATAATAATTCTTTTTTAACATTGTTAGTACATCTATTTTTAAGGATGTAAAAGGTGAATTAAATACAAATTTTTTAATGGAAAAACTTCTAATAAAAGCCTCATGATTTTCTGCAAAAAGATCTAGATTGAAATTTTCTAGAAAAAAATAATGAAATGGTAAAGAAATAAGTCTTTTGCTGTTTTTAAGTTTAAAATAAATATTATAAAGTGAAGATAAAGATAATCTTTGTTTGTTGTACGGATTTAAAGGCCATAATGGTTCTGAAAAAAAATCAGATGAATGGCATATTGCAGTTTCTATAATAGAAACAAGATCATTAACAGAAAATAGATATTTTGATTTATCTTGAATAAGTTGAAATGTATTTTCATTATTAGGTTCAATAGGATTCAATGATAAATCAGTATTAACAATAGTATTACATTTTTTGTGTTTATAAATAAAAAATAATTTGATAAATGCAAAATATGTTTTTTGTGCTCTGCAAAAAACATTTATAAAATCTTCTTTTACTTTATTTTCCATAAATGAATTAGTAATTGTTTGATTAAAACACATAAATTTAACTTCTGTGTTAGTTAATGTAGTGGAGGATAATTTATACCAAATAGTTTGTATTAAACACATAATAAGTGTACCTGTCAAATTATGTTGTGTAGATGAATAATCTTCCAAAGGATCAAAAGGATCATCGGGATATATTATTTTTTTTCGTCCAATTAATAACTGTAATATATTAAAAAATATTTTCATATATTACAAAATTATTTATATACTTTTAAATGATAATTTATATACATATTTATGCGAATGGATTGTAATCATTGTCTCCTCCTAGATTTTCAGTTTTAATATGCGAAACATTTGTCAATATTTGTAGTGTTTCTTTGCTGCATTTGTCAGGTTCTTCTCCTAGTCCTTCAAATAATCCATCTTCAATTAGTTTCTCTTTATCTTCGTATTCATATTTGTATTTTTCATCTAAATTGATCATTTCATTGATATCAAGTACAATTTGAAATGAAGCAGTTCCAAACAAGCCTTCTTGTCCACACATGACATTTGCTGAAATTCCTCTCATTGTATCTAATTCAGCATGTCTTGCTGCCTTCAAGAACATCTCAGGTGTTTCTTCAAAAGATGCCTTCGCAATAGGTCCAATATCATCATTGTTAATACCATGTCTGAATATTGAAATCAATTTATGACTAAATGTCATTCTATCGCAAAGTAAACTCATATGATGTGCGTTTACGTAAGAACCGTCAAATTCCAACACCTCTGCAATTTCATTGTAAATACATTGTCTAGCGGCTTCCATTCCTAATACATCAAATATTTCTGTAATGTCATTGCTGAGAGTTCTATTAGAATCAATATATTCTAGTCCAAGTACATCTAATAGATTAGAACCAATTGTATCAAGGACCCAAATGTCTTCCTTTTTGTAAGCACCTCCTTTTTCAACAAGATTATCCTTAATTTTTCGCAAAATTACCTTATTTATATTTTTAACTCCACGCAAAACAATATTATTTAACAATTGATCTTGAAAATTCTTCAAGATGTAAATTTGATCTGATTGATCAAGAGGGTTCAATTTTGTTTTTTTATTAGATTTGCTGGAAGCATTTTTAAGAATATTATTCATTCTAATTCTAAACACTAATTTGTCAGAGTTGTAGTCGGAATATACGCAGGAAATTTCGTCTTTAAATGAACTATTAAGCGTGAAGTTGATATCATCCATTGTAATATTTTTTTCTAACATCACTTCTGGATCCATTTCTATTCGTATAATCCATTTTGATTTTTCGTTATCTTCAGGTGTTTCTTCTCCTCCCATGCACTCATCAATCATGCTTTCAAATTCCCGATATTGTGACATTGTTGATTTATCTTCATCAATGAGAGTATTCAAATCGTCTGGATCAAAACAAATTTCAACAGATTTGACGACTTCTTCTAATTTTGTATGTTCCAACATGTATTGAATAGTGCTTGCTTTTTCTTTATCGGTTTGGTCTTCTGGTTTTAAGTACACTGTTAAAGATGGATTTTTCATAGCAGTTGATAACGACAAAATTTCTTCAATTCTTGGAACACCACGAGTCACATTTGATTTAGATGCAACACCAGCAAAATGGAAAGTGTTCAAGGTCATCTGAGTAGTAGGTTCACCAATACTCTGCGCAGCAATCATTCCAACCATATCTCCAGGATTAACAATTGCGCGTTTATAACTTAAAACAATGTTCTCCATTAATATTTCTAAACTTTTTCTGTTGAAACGTTTATTAATTAATAAATCTTTAGGAGACAAATAGTAATAATACAACACCTTGAATAATTTGGTTGGCGGTGCATAATATATTTTTTCTAACTTTCCATATGTTTCATCAATAATTTCTAACGTTTCGGAAAGTGTTATATCTACCAATGAATTTTGGTTAATACTTTGTTGTCCAATGATATTTTGAATAATGAACGCAAATGCTACAGGTACACGTACACTTTTATCTGATTTATTATTGAACACATATTTTACGATTTCTCCTCTACTTTCAATCATAAATTCAATAACTTTTTGTATATTTGTTTTGAATTCATTTTCTTGCTTCTTTTGACGATTGTAGGCACTTTTAATAAACATACCTGATAATCCCTTTGTTTTTGATTTGTCATCAATAATAGCAAAATGAGAATAAATATCTTGAATACTCATGTCAACAATGGGTATTTCTTGATTTTCTACCTTGACAGTATCAATAGAATCTTCTCCGTAGGAATACTGAACAATCTTATTCTTATTGGTTCTAATGGTCATGTCATAATTAACCATTAAGTCCTCCATACCCTTGATCAATCTTCTTTGGATATAACCTGTAGTAGATGTTTTAACCGCAGTATCAATCAAACCAACACGTCCACCCATTGCATGGAAGAAGAGTTCTTGTGGAGATAATCCATCAATATAAGAACTTTCAACAAAGCCACGAGCAATTGCTGAATCATCATATTTAGTGTAATGTGGTAATGTTCGGTGATCAAATCCGTAAGGTATACGTTTTCCTTCTACGTTTTGCTGTCCTAAGCAAGCAGTCATTTGTTGAATATTAATTTCTGACCCTTTAGAACCAGCATTGTACATTACAACAAAACGATTGTCTTTGCTTAAACTATTAAGTGCTGCTCTGCCTGCTTCAGATTGCGCTTTTCCCATAATATTATTGACCTTTGTTTCAAATTCTTCCTCATTAGTTTTTCCTGAATTATTTTCAAAAATTCCAATTTGAACCTGTTGAATTAAATTTTTTACTTCAGATTTTTTATCAGTAATAATTGAAATAATTTTATCGTTAGTAGCAGCATCTGTTATTAAATCACTTACTCCGACACTAAACGCACTTTGTTTCATGTACTCGGTAATGATATTTTGTAAATCATCAATAAAATTGGCTGCAGCCATGTTTCCAAAGTCATTACAAACCCGATGAATAATGCCTTTAGTTCCTGAACCTAAAATGCCTTTATCCATTTGACCACGAATGTATTTTCCATCAATAATTTCAACAATATTATTTTCTACAGGAGTCTGTTCGTATTGTTTATTTTTCACTTTTAGACTAATAGGCGGCATAATTTGAGTCAGTATATCAAAATTACTAACACGTTCATTTCTTTTGCGTCTTATTTTTTTAGGATCAATCTTATTAAACATCATAAGCAAATTCATGGCATCTTTTTGTGTAAAATCTATTTTTTCTCTAGTAAAACGATATGAACCAAGCATAGAATCTTGGTAGATACCAATAATTGCTGCATTATTACCTGGACTAATAATCTGATAAGGTACAGCGGCTAAATTTCGCAATTCAGACTCGGCTTCTGGATCTTGCGGCATATGAAGATTCATCTCATCACCATCAAAATCAGCATTATATGGTTTAGTGTCAGCAACATTCATGCGAAAAGTATCACCGCGTTCCATAATTTTAGCAATGTGACACATCATACTCATTCTGTGAAGTGTTGGTTGACGATTAAATAAGATAGCATCTCCATCCATCATGTGCCGATGAACAATATCTCCATCTTCTAATATAATTGAATTTCTATCCAAGTATCGTAATGTAATAGATTCTCCATTTTTGCGTTCTAGAATTTTTGCTCCTGGCCATACATCTGGACCATTTTGTACCAATTTTGTTAGAAATGCTTTATTAACCCGATTTACAATGACAGGTTTAGTAATATTTTTAGCAATTTTCTTTGGTATTCCTAATTGTCTAATTGAGATATTAGGATCAGCAGTAATAACGGAACGTGCACTAAAATCTACACGTTTAGCCATTAGATTACCTCTCATTCTTCCACCTTTACCATTTAAACGGTCTTTAATAGATTTAAATGGTCTTCCTGATCGTTGTGCAACTGGACTAGCCCCAGGTAATTTATTATCAACTAAACTTGCACAATGATATTGAAGAACCATGGACCAATCTTTGACAATATTTTCTGGAGCATTGTTTTGAATTTTTTCTAAAAGCGTCTTATTGGATTTGATAATATTTACTAAAATATGACTCAAGTCATCTTCTGAACGTTGTTGTGCATCATGTTTAACAGATGGTCTGACAGCAGGAGGAGGTACTGCTAATACTTGACAAATCATCCAATCAGGTCTTGAATAGATTGGACTGAATCCCATAAATGTAACATCTTCATCAGAAATTCTCTTGAAATTTTTCAATACTAACTCTGGAGTTAATGGAATAACAATAGTTTCATCGTCTTCCTCACTATTATTTATCCATTCAGCAGATAGTGTTGCCATACCTTCTTTTTTTATTTTTTTTGGTTGTAGACAACCACATCCGTCTTCTGTATCTTCTCCACAACGTTTGATTCCCTTGCATAATTCAAATACATATTTCCATCTATCTGATCCCTTCATTTTGAGTGCTTGTTTATATTTTTCTTTGGAAATCAACAACTTACTGCATTTAAAGCAAATACAACGCAAGATTTTTTGAATTGTACTTATATATTGAATATAAAATACTGGTCGCGCTAATTCAATGTGACCAAAATAACCAGGTGTCTGCATATAATCTAAACCGTCAGTAGGACAAATCAAACCAGGTTCTAAGACACCCATACGAGGATCAAACAACCCATTAATAACTGGTTTGTTATTAGCGTATGTATCACGACTAGTTATTTCTGCCACTGAACCTTTACGAATTTCTTCAGGTGACAATATACTAAACTGAATACCGATTACTTTAGAATTGTTGATGTTTTTCATATTTCCAGAATTCTTAGACATTCTTCTTATATTATATGAATAATATTTAGATTGTTTAATTTCAATTTTATTTTTAAATTATATAGATTTTTGGACAATATAAATACCATATTTTTAATTCATCAACTAAATATTATTTTAGAAAAATGTACATACATTATTTTTTAATTAGGTTTTTGGAATTATAATTTTGTGTTATTTATTTATTACGTTTTTATATAATATTTCTCAAATTTTTGTTTTACTATTAAATAAAAAATTGAATAAACTTAAAAATTATATCTTATAACAAAATAAGATAGAATGCCTAGAGATAGTAAAACTAAAATGTCTAATATTGATTCAAAAAAATCAAAAAGAAGAGATGAAGAGTTACGTAAAAAGAAGCGTAATGGAGAATCTTCGGATGATGATGATAATTTTATTACTGATGATAGTGAAGAAGAATTAGATGAACATGAGTACCGTAAGTTTTTATCAAGTATGTTTCCTTCCAAGCATTTGAATAAAAAAATTAAGGCAGGTAATAGATTAAAAAAACTTATAGAGGATGAAGAAGAGGAAGAGGATGAAGAAGAGGAAGAGGAGGAAGAAGAGGAGGAAATTTCTAAAAAGAAAAAAGGTAAAAAAATAATTAGGAAGAAGGCAAATAAGAATAAAAATAAGAATAAAAAAGTAAAAGAATATGATTCTGAGGATGAGAGTGAAAATGAAAGTGAAAGTGAAGAAGAGGAAGAGGATGAAGAGGAAGAGGAGGAAGAAGAGGAGGAAATTTCTAAAAAGAAAAAAGGTAAAAAAATAATTAGGAAGAAGGCAAATAAGAATAAAAATAAGAATAAAAAAGTAAAAGAATATGATTCTGAGGATGAGAGTGAAAATGAAAGTGAAAGTGAAGAAGAGCCAGTTTCAAGCAAAAAAACAAAAAAAAATTCTAAAAAACCTGTAAAAAAATCAAAGAAAATTGTTGTAAGTGATGAAGATGAAGATGATGAGTCTGAAGGTGATTATGAGGATGATGAAGATGATGATGAAGATTACGAAGATGAAGATAACGAAAAGCAACGTGCTGGTAAATTTAATATTATATTTACCATTGGAGGTGCAAGAGACGAAGATGAAGATGATGAATTAGGTGATGAAGAAGAATGGGAAACTTGTAGTGATAGTTGCTCAGAAACAGAAAATGAAGATGATCCAGTAAGTACAGATGATTCTTCATCAGAGGAAGAAGAAGAAGAGGAAGAGGAAGTCTATCGTAAAAAGAAGGTTTGTAAAAATACAAAGGCAAAAAAAGAAAAAAACACTAAAGACTCTCAGAAAAAAGAGAAAAAAGAGGAAGATACGGCAATGGTAGAAAATGATAATATTTTAATTGATAAGTTAAAAAATGCACTTGGTGTTAAAAGTGAAAAAAATGATTCGGAAGATATACTAACGGTATTAAAAGATTTACAAACCCGAAATAAAGATAATTCACTTGTAGGAGAATGTATAAGACTATGTGAAACAAAGTTAGAACAAAACAAAAAGAAACAAGAGAAAAAACTAAAAAAACAAAAGGAAAAAAACGAAAGAATATTCAGAAAAATAATGCGTGATAAAAACACAATGAATGATTTTGAATTTTACGGTAAATTAGAGGTGAATGATCAAAAGAAAATAATAAAGGAATTACGTGAAATTAATAAAATAGTTAGAGTAGAAAGACCATATCGTCTAACACTACTTGAGTCAGAAATACCAGTTATTTTCAAAGCAACCGCAATGAAAAAACTCAGTTCTTTAAGGTATATGGAGCCGGGTAGTGGTGAGTACTATAAAATAAAGAATTGGGTAGATACCTTTATGAGAATACCATTTGGAAAATTCCAAACATTACCGTTAAGTATAAATGACGGTGTAGATAAATGTCATGATTTCATGGAAACTGCTCAAAAAACATTGGATGATGCTGTATATGGTTTGAATGATGCAAAAATGCAAATAATGCAAATGCTTGGACAGTTGATTACTAATCCCAAAGCAATTGGTACAGCAATAGCAATTCATGGTCCTCCCGGTACTGGTAAAACTAGTTTAGTAAAAGAGGGAATTAGTAAAATTTTAAATAGACCATTCGCTTTCATTGCGTTAGGTGGTGCTACAGATAGTAGTTTTCTAGAAGGTCATAGTTATACATATGAAGGTTCTACATGGGGTAAAATTGTACAAATCTTAATTGATAGTAAGTGCATGAATCCAGTAATTTACTTTGATGAATTAGATAAAATTAGTGATACCCCAAAAGGTGAAGAAATTGCTGGTATTTTAACCCACTTAACAGATACATCTCAAAACTCTCAATTTCATGATAAGTACTTTGCTGAGATAGATTTTGATTTGAGTAAATGTTTGTTTATATTTAGTTATAATGATGAGAACAAAGTGAACTCAATATTAAAAGATAGAATGTATCGTATTCAAACAAAAGGATACAATCAAAAGCAAAAGACTGTAATTTCAAATAATTATCTATTACCTCGTATCCGAGAGCAAGTAAAGTTTGAATCATCAGAAATCATTATTCCTGAAGCAACGATTCATTACATTATTGATAATCACTGCAATAAAGAAGATGGAGTTAGAAATTTGAAACGATGTTTAGAAATAATTTATACAAAATTAAATTTGTATCGTTTAATGCGTCCAGAATCAAATCTATTTGAGGAAGATATGTCAATAAAAGTTCAATTTCCGTTTACTGTTACAAAAGATATTGTAGATAAACTAATTAAAAAAACAGATACGATTAATCCTTCACTTTACTATTTATATGTGTAATAATTTTCATTGTTTATATTTAGGAATATATTAGTATATATAGTTTTTTTATATGTTATCTATATAATGCCAGCAGGAAGTCATGGTAAAACTAGTACAATTTTTTATCATCGGGGTGTTCCTAATCGTGCCCGAGATTTTGGAGGTTTAGCAGCAGGAAATTATTCAATTGTTCAACCAACACGTATTGTTTACGAACCTATTTTATTTTCAAGAATGATGAGTAAGTTTATTTCTGTTTCTCGTTCATATTAAATAGAAATATCGTAAAATATTATTTAATATTTTCTAAATATAAGAATGCCTAACTTTAATGGAAAAATTACAACAAGTGCAATATTTTACAATAGAGGAGTTCCTCGTTTAACAAGAAATTTTGGCGCATTAGTTACTATCAATTATAATATGTTAAAATCAATTGGTAGATTTAATTTACGTGTAGGAAAACCTATTTATTTGCTATTTTAATAAATACATTAAAAAATATTGTATTTATTATTCTCTTATTTAATTACGTCTAGTTTTTATAATTCTTTTTTTGTACTTTTTTCTTTTATTTGTTTTATTTTTTCTTTTTCTTTTAGTTTTATTTTTAAATCCACCCTTTGCCTTTCCTTTTGACTTTTTACTCTCTACAATACCATCAATATAGTTTTGAATTTCTGTTTGTGTTATAGCCGACATTCCAGATGGTGGATTAAATAATGGAGACAATATTCCATTATATATTTCTGATGTAAAATCCTTATAAAACCAACCATACTTTTGTTTAAAACAATCTTCACCATTAATATCTTGATCTTGTTCGTTTAAATAACAATTATAAGCATATTTTCTTACACGTGTTGCAGACATTTCTTCTCCATCATTTTTGATTGGATTAATCGGTTCGGTTATTGTTGTTACTACAGAAGATGGTCGTAGTTCAGTTGCTTTAGCCACAACAATAGGTTTTATAAAATCTAATTTCTTGGCATCTTCTCCTTTATCTCCAGCAAATTGTGCTATAATAATATCTTGTACATCAGGACCATAATTTTCTAAAGCATCTTGTATATAACGCGATACATCTTGAGCCGGTGCCGATGATTTTTCTTTTATAATATAACGAGGAGTTTTTAACCCTTCTGCTCTAAACAATTCGTCCAATTTATATTTAAGAAAACGTTGTTTTAAATCAAAACTGATTGGATCATTTAATTTATCTGATGCTTTTTTTGGTTTGGGTCCATTTCCAAGTAATATTAAAGGTACTGCATTGTTTTTATCTGCCGTTTCTATAAGTTGTTTTAATGCATGTACATGACCCTCGTGAAGAGGATTACCACGACCCATAAAATAATAAAAAAATGCTGTACTAGGATCAGAAACAAATGCTTGATCTGATTCTTCGTTTTCATTTATTTCTTGTGATTCTTTTTCTATTTTTTCACTCATAAACCGTTTAAATTCTTCAATTTTACTATCTCTTTCTTCTGGTGTTATAACACCAAGTCTTCTCATTTTTTTACTTTGTAAAGAGTTTGTCCTTTTTAAGTCTGCCCAATTTTCTGATTCGACTGATGGTTGTGATGACATTTATATATTAAACTAATATAAAAATTTGTTAGAATATTTATGATAATGGTAACCGAAAAGACAATACTTTTAGATATAAATGATATGGTGCAAGATTATTTAATAGAATTAAATAATATAGAAAAAAAAATAGCATATATAAAAAAAAATAAAGAAAAATTGGATAACAATTATTTTGTTGAAGATATAGATAAAATCTATTCTAAGTTAATAGAAATATTTAATAATGTAGAAATACAAAATTTAAAAGATTTTTTATTAGAGTACCAAAATATTGTTAAAGATAAACTAAACAATATTTGTGAGCATGAATGGATAGATGACTATATTGATATTGATCCAGAAAAATCACAGCCAATATGTTATTGTGGAATATGTGGTGCTACAAAACAATAAGCATATTAATTTAATTTAATATTCAGAGTATGGTACGTTATTGCCGCCTCTATCACGTAAGTAATTATATTGATCAACTGTCATACAAGCACATCCCATACTAGAAGAGTATGCATTAGGACAACATGATCCGTCAAATTTGGTAGTAGCAAACATATCTAATTCACCTTCAGGTAAAGGTATTGGTTGTTTAGGTCTGTCCCAAATAGCCTTTACGCCAGCATCTGGTGTAGTACCAGGACTATATGTTAATGTGGGCATAGACCAAGTAGATGGATTTCTGATCCAATCCGGACTATCTGCAGAAGAAAATTCGGGACCATACGCTGTATTATTTGCCCCAACAAAACCTTCTTTGGATTTTCCAGCACTACTCGTTCTAGAATTTGACATCATTGATGTTAATCCTTCTATAATATTGTATCTGCTACAACTACATAATAAATGTCCAGAAAGTATCCAAAATACAACTACAATAAGTATTAAAATTTCTAATCTACATTTGTATGAACCAATAGAAATATCCATATTATACATATTCTTTAGATAATATTTTTCCTATATAAAGATTTTGTCAACGCAACTGTTGTAATCTTGAACAATTTGTAAGTTAACAATAAATTGTTTATTAGTAGTTAATAAACTGTACAATTTAGAAGGTTTGGTTTTTCCTAAATCCCAATTTAAATATTGTGTATCTATTTCTACAATTCCGTATACCACGCCTCCGTTTAAAAGTTTATCTCCAATTTCAATATTTCTAATTTCTTTGAATCCATTATCTAATAAAACTATGTCATGTTCTAGAAATCCATTGTCTAAATATTTATGAATATTTAATAAATTATAAGTAGAATTTTTAGACGCAAAACGTGAAACTCTATCTAATTTGTCATTATAAATTTCATCCCAATCTGTATAAATAATATTATTTAATGTAATTATTTTATTGGAAGTATTTAAACAATATAAAAATGGTTTGTTGTAGTTATTAATCAAAACTGCTTTTGGATGTTCTCGTACAGGTATCCATTTATCATTATAATTAACTATATGACTTTCACTAACTATTGTGCCATTTAAATTGTACATTTCAAGTCCTTCTGAAGTAACTTTGATTTTAGAGGTAATAATAGATCCATCATAGAGTATTTCTCCAACATTAAGATCTTTAATTGATTTAATACAATTGTTTTGTGTTATAAATTTAGTATTTTCGTCAAAACATCTTAATTTGGGTATTCCTGTCATTTCTACGTGTAAAACTTCTACCATAAAATAAACAATAATTGCTAATGGAATTGCTATTCCTAAGAAAACTAAACTCATAGTGGCTGCAACTGGCCATGTAAATGGTAAAATCCAAAGACCAACAATAATTATTACTAAAATTACTAATATTTTAATTATTAATTCAAGTACTGCTCCCATCAGTGTTTGTAAAAGATAGTAAGATGCAAGAACTGTATATAATGACGCTGTCATAACTCCAAGAGTTTTGTTAAATGTATCACTAACAGAAATGAGCAATTTTTGGATAGGTATCATAGACGCTAAAATCTTATTAAGCACTTCTTCAGTAATTACGGTTAATTGACTTCTCAAATAATATATCATTTCTCTAATTTTCTGAATTGCTTCTGCAATCACGTTAAAAAGAGTAGTAAGTGCACTTGTTAAATAGTTAATTGGTTGAATAGCAAATCCTGTAATATTAATTAATATACCTTGTACACAATATTGAAAATTTTCAGTAGTATATTGAAAAGCAGTTTTATCATCAGGTTTACTTATATATCCAGCAAAAACCATATTTTGTGGTTTGCATCTTTGATTAGGCCAATCATCTGCAATTTCTTCTTTATTTTTAAGTATTTTAAAAAACGACACAGATAAAAATAGGAATATCGTAACAAAAATAAAAATAAATATTGAATTTCCATATAAATCATAGTAACTTAAATTATCATATATTTTTTTGATAAATTTTATTGAATCATCTATTTTTTCGTTATTATTATCCATATACTATAAATGGATAATAATACATAATTATTTCTTAATTTTTTACTTATTTTTGTTTATACAAGGGTTTTGTTAGTTCGTCATCTTCCCAATCCCAAAACAAATGGTTACCAATTGGAATACGTCCATTTGTAGTAATCAAACATGAAAAATAATCAATAATAAAATCATTTTGAATTTGAGCATTATCATAATTTTTAACTTGAATCCATTTTTTGTTTTGTTTATCTAAAACAAAATGTTCCCCTGTAACATAAATATCTTGGTCATCATCGTTTATTTTGTACAAACACTCTTTCTTTGAGTTATCTATTTTCAATACTGCGAAAACTTTTCCTCCATTTTCCAATTCTGATCCTAAAGGTATATTTTCCATAGTGTATTGTTCTCCATTTTTAAGTTTAATCATTGTATTTGGATGAAAACAAGAACCTATTGCTTGAATTAGTTGTCCTGGTGGTCCTGTCCAAAAACTTTTACCAGTTTTAATAGTACCATCCAAAATGTAAACCATTGTAATTACAACACCAATTAATTTGCCTACCATATCTTTAATTGAAATTGTTAATTTGGTAAATTGTATAATTAAATTTACAAAAACTCCAAAAACTTTATCTACAATGCTGGTAATAAAACCTCTAAGAATACTAAAGAATTCTCGTATAAAATTAATAGATTTTAAGAATTCAGTTGCTAATGAACCTAATCCTCCTAATATGTAATTAATTGGTTGAAGAAGGTATCCCATCATATTGATTTGCGTATTCTGTACACAATAAGTAAAGTCAGCAGTAACATTATCAGAAAATATCCAATAAGGTGGATTGCATCTATAAATAGGCCAATTTTCTTTTATATCTATAGCAGATCGTAAAAATACCATAATAGTTGATAAAGCAACAAAACCTAAATTTATATATAAAAAATTTAAATAATTACCTACTGTTGGCATAATATATAATATTAATATATATTTATTTTATTAATAAAACCGTGTTATCTAGATTTTATAAAATATTTTTTGCTTTTTTTGCTTTTTTTATTTTTTCTGTGTTTTTTACTCTTTTTGTGTCTTCTAGTATTTTTATGTTTGCCACCACTTAAACAACCCCATATAACTCCCCCACCTCTTTTGCGGGTTTTGTATCCTCCTCCTTTTCTTATTGCTTCTTGTTGTTGAACAATATTAGCAGTGGAAGATGGTCCTGAACCAACCGTACCATCAAATGCAGCATTTGTTTTAGCATTCATTGATGCAGATGTTAAATTATTTACATTATTTTGAGTTGCTCCTCCATCAGGATACATATTATTTGCAGGTGGTGCAGCAACAGCAGAAGCACCTCCTCGTAAATATTTTCTTTTTTTACCACCAATTTTTCCAAGTGAATTCAATTTTTCATTAGAAGCATTCATATTTTGTTGTGCTGCAAGACTCGGATTTCCGGATCCTTTCATTAAAGTTTGTGGTGGAAGCCCAGTTAACTCTTGATTATTACTCATTTATAATATATATAAATATAATTTTATAAATTATAGTTTAAAAATAGTATTCTAAAATAATAATATAATGGACGATAATCAACGACTTCATTTGCAAAAAATGATTGCGGCTAATAATGTAGAAGATACCACTGATTTAATAAGAGAATTAAAGCATAGTCATATTTTACGCACAGACATTAATAATCTATTGATGTTAAAGAACAAGTACCTTAATGATAATGATAATCTAAATTTAGAAGCCATGGTTGAATGTAACTTTTTATTCACCTATTATACAGATATATATAACAAAGTAAGAAAAGATGAAATAGATTTAAGCATTTTATTTAAGGCATTGGATGTTTTAAGGGACATTGAAGATGGTAAATTAGATCAACATAATGGTGCATATGAATTTGGTATGCTATTAAGAAAAATTTATGTTGACAGTGCGTTAAAAAAGGCCGAAAAACTAAATGCAGAAACGGGTGAAAAGGAACCAGAATATAAGGGTCCTCAAGTAGAAATTTCTTGGAAGCAATTCAAAAAAATGAATTTCAAGAGTGGAAAAAAATAAATATAGTTTTCACAAATAAACTTAAAGTCAAAACATTTTACTTACTATAATGGTACTTGATTTTGTTATTATTCCAGTATGTGAAGATTGCTTACCTTATGTAGAAAATATTATTAAAAACATTAATTCCATTGACAGCAGTATAAAAGTGTTTGTGGATACCAATTATAGAACATCAGTTACATCAAAAATCAACAAATATAAAAAGACTGATAAGGATATAATTATAATTAATTCACAACACTCTCAGAATAATACTATTAAATTTTATTTATTTGATAATGAGTGGCAAGAAGAAGTACTTTCTTTAGAAGATTTTTTTGAACTACTACAAACTAAGTATGATGAAAATGCAGATGAAGAAGAAACTACTAATGAAGATTATGATAATGATAAAACGAATAAAAAACAATCAGAAAATACAAATTCTGATGATAATACCTGTATAATTATGTAAATAATATATTAAATTAGAATAAAGATAAATTAATATATTATTTAATCATGCCTACCTCATTAGTTATAGTTGAATCACCAGCAAAATGCAAAAAAATAGAGTCTTATTTGGGACCTGGATATAAAGTAATTGCATCATTTGGTCATATCCGAAATATTCCTGATCTAAAGTCAATTGATGTTGATAATAACTTTCATACAAATTATGATGTTATTAATGAACCTTTAAAACTTAAACAAATTGAAAAAATTCGTTCGGAAATTGCTAACGCAAATGAAGTTATTTTGGCAACAGATGATGATCGTGAAGGTGAAGCCATCGCGTGGCACATATGTCAATTATTTTCTTTGTCAGTACAACGTACAAAACGTATTATTTTTCATGAAATTACGGAATCAGCATTAGTATCTGCAATTTCTCATCCTAAAACAATTAATATGAATTTGGTTTATGCACAACAAGCGCGTCAGATTTTGGATATGTTAGTTGGATATACTATTACACCCATATTATGGAATTGTGTTGTAAAAAATCATACTACAAGTTTATCAGCAGGAAGATGTCAAACACCTGCTTTAAGAATTGTATATGACAATTATTTGGATATAAAAAAATCTCCTGGAAAAATTGTATATAATGCTTCAGGATATTTTACAAATTTAAATCTTGTATTTGACCTTAATAAGAGTTTTGAGTCTAAAGAAGAATCTAGAATTTTTCTTGAAAAGTGTACTGATTTTGATTTTACACTAACAACTACTCAGCCAAAGAAGGTTATAAAAAAATCACCTGAACCATTAACGACATCTTCTTTACAACAATTGGCAAGTAATGAATTACATTTATCGCCTAAAGAGACAATGAAATATGCACAACAATTATATGAATCAGGATATATCACTTATATGAGAACTGATTCTAAAAAATATAGTAAAGATTTTGTGGATAATATTAAAAAATATATTATAAACGTATATGGAGAGCAATATGTAAATCAAAATATTGAAGGTTTAGTTGTTGGTTCAATGACATCTGTACATCCACCCGAAAAAAAAAAGAAGTCTGTAGGTGAAAAAAAAGGAATTCCTCCTCCACAAGAAGCCCACGAGGCAATTAGACCTGTAAATATTAATGTTTGTTCTCCTTCATTACAAGATTCAACAGATGATTTACAAGCCAAAGCAATAAGACTATATGATTTAATATGGAAACGAACATTAGAAAGTTGTATGCCTTCATCACAATATAATTCTATAAGTGCAAAAATTACAGCACCATTAGATAGTGAATTTATTTACAAAACAGAACAAAATATTTTTCCTGGATGGCAAATTGTTAATAAAGTAGAAAACTCAGACACATATGCTTATATAAATGGGTTAAAACAGAATATCAATATGACACCAAAAAAGATAGATATAAAATTTACAATGATTGATTTAAAGTCTCATTACACAGAAGCACGTTTAGTTCAAATCTTGGAAGAAAAAGGTATCGGTCGTCCATCTACATTTGCTTCTCTAATTGATAAAATACAAGAAAGAAAATATGTGGAAAAACAAAATATTACTGGAAAAAGTATATCATGCAGTGATTTTAGTATGACAGAAAATGGTAATATAACTGAATTAAATTGTACAAAAGAATTTGGTAATGAAAAAAATAAATTAGTAATTACACCATTAGGTATTATCGTAATTGAATTTTTAGTAGAAAAATTTGATTCTTTTTTTGATTATGATTATACCAAACAAATGGAAGATGAATTGGATAAAATTTCTCAAGGTATAAATGTATGGTCAGATTTATGTAAAGATTGTAACAATGAACTAACAAAAATAACTAGAGATTTGGCAGATTTAAAAAAGTTTTCTATACAAATTGATAATAAACATTCTCTAATAATAGGAAAACATGGTCCGGTGATAAAATGTATTGATACTAATAATCCCCAAAAAGTGTCTTTTTTGCCCGTAAAAAAGAATTTAGATTTAGAACAATTAAAATATGCATCCAATGTATCACTTGAAGATGTGATAGATACTAATACTAGTCACACGACTTCAGATTCTATTGGAAAATATAAAGGTTTAGATTTATTTATAAAAAAAGGAAAATACGGAATATACGCTCAATGGGGTACTAACAAACAATCTTTAAAAGAGGAATATGGAAATACCCCGATAGAACATATACAATATTTACAAGTTATACGATTTTTAGAGAAAGATAAGGTATTAGATCCTAGTAAACCGGTTGGATTGGTACGAGAATTAAATGAACATTTAAGTATTAGAACAGGAAAATTTGGAGATTATATATTCTACAAAAAGCCTCGCATGAAAAAGGCTGAATTTTTTAAATTAAAGGATTTTAAGGGTGACTATAGAAATTGTGAAAAAGTTTTATTATTAAATTGGATAAAACTAACATATAAAGTAGAATAATTAAATACGTTTATTCAATACGATTTTTTTGTAGTAATCACTATCTAAACTTAAATTAAATATTACGCTATTAAGGTCATGAGAATATTCTACAGATGAAGCGCATTCTACATATTCTACATTAACAAAGTGTATGTGTAAATGATATGTAGATGGTTCGTAATGGATGAATGCCTTTATTTTTTCTTCATTTAATCCGTAATTAGTTTTAATAACGCTAATAGTTTTTTTTTGTATGTATATTAACCAAGGTATATCATATGCAGTAAGATCCCTAAGACATCTTTTGGTCTTGTTAGTATGTAAACATAAAATATGTAATTTTTGAATATTGTTTCCATCCCAAGTATATGTAGGTACAATAACACATTCAATATCTTTATACAAGATTTTGTCTTGTTCATCTAAACCGTCAATAATATTATAAATCCATCTATCTTTTTCAAAATCTCTATTTTGAATAAATTGCAGGTATTCATCATACGTTTCTCTAATAACTACTTTAGAATGTTTTTTTAATTTATTTGTATTCTTACATACTAACAGTTCTCCCTTTATATTTGTATCGGCTTCATATTTTTCAAATACGTCATTTTTTAAAATTAGTTTTTGTTTACTAATTTGATCAAAAGAAGTAACTATTTTAGGTATAAACTTAAAACAAATGCCATTTTCACTATCTGTAAATTCCATATTATGCTTATAGATTATAATATAGAATAGTTATTTTTCAATTTTCAATTTTCAATTTTTTATTATTTATTATTTTGAGAATGACTGATTTTGGGAAAGTTCAAAAGCATTTCTTATACTATAATTTCTCTCTTGTTGTGGTGTTAGTAGATTAAATTCTAACATAAAAGAATATTCAAATGTACCAAATTGAACAGTTTGCCCATTATGATATCTAAATCTTAATTTTAATTTTCTAATTCTTTCAGCAGGTGGATTAAAATACTTATATGGTGCCATATCAGTATCAAACCATTGAGAAATAGGTGTTGTTGGAACAGGAATTTTAGCAAATGATGAATTAACAATACCATTTGTTACATTTGTATGAAGAGCATATTCATTAATATAATATGGACTGGTTTCATCAATACAATTTAATCCATCAACATCCATATAAATATATGCTGGTCCCATAAAATTAATTTTTGCAGGTGCTTGTAAAAAATAAACCGTTGCACCTGGTAATTTAGGTAATAACCAATAACCATTATCTCCAGATCCAGTTACATCACCGTAATAAAATCTAGGTACTAGTAATATCATATCTAATGTATATGAACCATCACCTTCAGTTGGAACAACATTTGCGTTTGTATTTTTTGGAGTAATTCCTCCAAGAATAGTAACTGTCTCAGCAGCACTTAATGAAGGAGTAGAACATGGAGTGAAACCTAAATATGCAGGAAGTCCCCAATTGCTAGTTTCAGGTAAAATTCTCTCCCTGAGACATTGAGTATTTAGAAACTCTCTTTTGAATATAAATGTTGAATCATTGGTCAATAAAAATTTATCAGCAGTATTTCCAAACCATAATTTTTGTGAAACTGTATTGTATACGATTATAAATCTATCGTAACCTGTAAAATCATCTTTAACTGAGGCATAAGGTTCTCCATCTGGTGAATTTAGGAAATCTATAACTTCAAGTGTAATAACTTCATTAAATTTGTTAGTTAATTCAATAGCCATCTGTTCAGGATTATAAAATCCTGGTTCAATAGTAATTACATATTCTTTAGAAGACTGATTATATAAAGCATTATAAATTGCTTCAGTTAATAAATCAGTACAAAAGAAATCACCAGGATTGTAAAGACTAGTAAATTTAAAGGTCATTGCTATATTGCTATTAAGTATTGAAAATACACTATAATTTGCTGGAAAAGACCAAGAATATAATCTAGCCGAAGCCACATTTAAATAATCTTGAGGCAATTCAATTTCAAATTCAGCAGAATTAGGATATCTTAAAAGATCTCTATCCTCTGAGTGTATTGATATATATTTTTTTTCAAAAAAATATTGATTAGCATTTGGTATTAAAGGGTATGTTTGAAAGGTATTAAATTGACTCATATATTTTATACGTATATTTTTTTTAAATAATTATACCAATAATTATATATATGCCATCAGGAATAGCAAATTATAATGGTAGACAACCTAATAATACAGCCTATATAAAAACATTTGTACCAGGAGTATCTCCTAATTTATGGAGACCTCTTACATATGAAAATATAGGTACTCTTACGCCTTTACTTCCCAAATTTCAAAGTGTGTTAATACCTCAAAATTTATATGTAGAAGGTAATTTATATAATCCATCTGATATTAGATTAAAAACTAACATAAAGTCTATAGACGAAACCTTATCAAATAAGTTATTTGATTTAAAACCAACGGAATTTACATATAAAAATGATGAAAAAAATAAAACGCATTATGGATTCATTGCTCAAGATATGGAAAAAGTATTTCCTGATTTAGTTTCAGAAAAACCCGATGAACATACAGATGATCTTTTATCTGTAAATTATTTAGAATTAATTCCGTTGTTAGTTAGTAGTATAAAGGAGATGAAAAATGAAATAAATGAACTAAAGAGCATATTAATAAAAAATAATATAAGCATAAAATAAGAATGATTACTAGTTCTAAAGTTGTAAATGCTGAAAGAAATAAAGGATATACTTTTGAAGGTTTTGTATATTCTGTAATTAGTGCAGGTATTATACTAACATGGATAGGATTATCTTTAAATGGTAGTAGTGGTTGGGGAGTGTTAGTAAGTGGATATTCAATAATGTTAGGTTGTTTGGTATTTTTAGGTGCGTTAAAATTATCTTCTAATTCAAATAATAGAGTACCGAACGGTGTAATATTTTGGAATTTTATTCCAATTGGTATATTATTGTTTACAATTAGTGTTTTGTTAGTATTTATTAATCAATATAAAGATATAATTCAATCTGATCATTTATCATCCTACTATTATACATTTTCAGGTCTTATGTCTTTTTTCATAACATTACAAATTATTATGTTAGGAAATGACTATATGAGTGCTGCTTATAAAACTATGCAAAAAATAAGTGATACAACATTTATGTTATTTATGTTACTGTCAATATTAAATTTGTATTTTTTGATATGTTACGTAATTGTATTAAAATTTTACACAACTCAAGGATAAAATAATTTATGTAGACAATTTATTAAATTTATATGTTAGTCCGTATTCAGTTTCGGTCTCCCAAATACCTGCTATTTTAAGTAAAAACGTATTATTTAGTTTATCTATATTGTCAGCAATAATTTTTATATTTCCATTTTGCATTTGCTCATATAGTTTATATTGTGGTACCTTTCCTTTTATTCCAACTTTTTTCAAAATATCATCTTCAATATACTTTAATTTTTCTATTATATTTTGATATACATGAATGTCAAAACTACATTTGTATTTATTGTAATATTTTTCAATACTATGATGATTAATAGTAATAAATAAATATATTCCGTTTAAATTAAATAATGGAGTAGAATATAAAATTCTAATAAAATGTCCATTATTCATAATATTGTTTTTAATTGGTTCGCAAAAATACACATTATCATTGTTAAATTGATCAACATTTTTTACAATAATCATTACGCTGTAATTATTTGTTAATTTGTTTTTAATATTATATTTAAGATATAAATATCAAAATTATTTTAATATATAAATATGTTGTATATCAAAATAAAGAATAAGTATAAATTTATATTATGAAGTTCTTAGAAACACATTTTGAAGAATATATAAATGAAGTAGATAAAACAAATTTACATCCCAAATTGCAAAAAATCTACAATAAATTTCCAAAAGAGTTAAATAAAATTGGTAACTTAATTTTTTATGGTCCAAGTGGAGTAGGAAAATACAGTCAAATGTTGTACTCAATTAAAAAATATTCCCCTTCTGAACTAAAATACGAAAAAAAATTAAGCGTAACATATGATAAAAAGCAGTATTTTTTTAAAATAAGTGATATACATTATGAAATAGATATGTCTTTATTGGGTTGCAATTCAAAATTATTATGGTACGAAATTTATCAACAAATTGTAGATATATTATCAGCCAAATCTGAAAAAACTGGTATAATTGTATGTAAAGAGTTTCATAATATTCATAGCGAATTACTAGAAAATTTTTATAGTTATATGCAAGATAATAATTCTAGTTCTATAAATATTAAATATATATTACTAACTGAACAAATTAGTTTTATACCAGATAGTATTTTAAATTGTTGCGAAATAATAAATATGGGAAGACCAACAAAGGTATCTTATTCAAAATGTATAAAAAAACCTATGTTCCAAAAGATAGATATAGAAAATATATCTAATATAAAATACTTACACGTTAATACTAATGAATTAATGTATCCACACAAAATTATATGTGAAAAAATATTAAATGAAATAATAATTATAGACGATTTGAAATTCTTAAAATTTAGAGATTTGTTATATGATATTTTTATTTATAATTTAGATATTTGTAAATGCATATGGTACATACTAACAAAATTAATTGAATCAAATAAAATTCAAAAAAATGACATGTCAAATGTGTTAATAAAAACATATAATTTTTTAAAATATTACAACAATAATTATCGTCCCATTTATCACTTGGAGAGTTATCTATTCTACCTAACAAGTGTAATACATAAAATATAATATAATTATACAATATAAAAATAATGTCTCAACAAAGGTCATCTAATTTTGTTGTTAATTATAAAGCAAAAGAAAAAGTAAAAGGAGCATGTTGCAATAGAAGTATACTATCTCCATGCGCTTTAGAAGCATTAGGTATTAGAAAAAGACCAACAGAAAAACCAAAATACATATTTAATTCGGTTGTAGATAATGATTTAACTAACTATCTAGGTATTATGACACCATTTTTAGGTGCTGATATAGCATCATCAATAATAATTAATAAGACAAATGTTAACAGTACTTATCTGTGGTTTTTAGGAGATACTTTTTATGGTAATGTTGTAGATGGAAAAAGAGATATATTAGTTGTAGATAATAGTTTAATATGGACTAGAAATAGTATTTTAATATGGACTATAAATAATGATACAAATAAATCATCTGTATATCACTACATGCCTGAATACGAAGGTCAATATGGTCAAAATAAAGCAACTTATGGTTTTTTTAGCCCAATTCAACCTGATCCTAATAATCCAACATTAAATTATTGGCCAATAAACGCATTAATAATTAATAATAATTACTATATTATTTGTGAAAAAGTTATCTGTACTAATCTAACTACTGTTGGAATAGATATACTGCAACTAAATATTACTGATATAAACAATCCTTCATTGTGGACCTATGAGTATAAATCGTCAATTCCAACTATAACAACTACAAACACCATTGGAAATACATCAATAGTAAATAATGGTTACGTATATTTATTTGGTTCAAAAACATATAATTATTATGGTTATGTAACACGTATACCCATAAATGATTTTATTGATGGAAAATGGTCATCATTAGAAATATATAATGGTTTATCTTGGTTATCATACTTATATTCAATACCTAAAACTATATTCACTCCATTAGCATTAACATCTACTATAATTTTTAACACATACCTGTATAAATATATGATATTATCAATTGATTGGTTTAGTGTAGGACCAAAAGTTTGTTTATTTTATTCATCAACTATAGAAGGTCCTTGGGAAGGACCTGAATATATATACGACATACCATCAAATTATTTGATTAATAATAATATTTTGTATTATGCACCTTTTTTTCATCAAGAATTTCAACAAAACGCTAATGAAATATATTGGTCATATAATATAAATTCTTTTAATGTTAAAGATTTAGTAGATAATTTATTTTTGTACACACCTAAAGTTATAAAAACAATAATAAACATTGAATATGGCAAGGTTAGTTGTTACTAATTATAAATTTTTAAACTTTAATTTAAAGATTAAATAAATCTAATGATTAAAATGGATATTCAAATTGCATTAGACACATTAGAAATATCTTTGGAAGATATAAAAATATCTGAACTAACAATAGACTATATTAAAAAAAAATATCATAAGATGGCTTTAAAATGGCATCCAGACAAAAATAATAATTCAGAGTACGCTACAAAAAAATTTCAAAAAATACAAATATCATATGAATATTTATTAAAAGAAATACCAAATTTAAATACTAATGATGAATTTGTTAGTTCATCTTACTCTAAAGAGTCAAATATTTACAGTAATATATTAACTACATTTATATCTTCTATAATTAAAAGCGATTATAATGAAATTCTTGTACATATAATAAAAGAAATAGTAGTTGGATGCAATATTGTTTCCGTAAAAATGTTTGAGGAATTAAATAAGGAAAAAGCAATTGAAGTATATAATTTGCTATACAAGTATAAGGATATTTTCTATATAGATGATACAACATTAGAAGTTGTTAGTTCAATTATAAAAGAAAAATATAAAAATGATAAGATATATATTTTGACTCCAACATTAAAAGATATTTGGGATAATAATATTTTTAAATTATACGTAGATGATGAACTTTATTTAGTTCCATTATGGCATAGTGAATTATATTTTGATGCAAAAGATGGTGGAGATATTATTGTACTATGTAGACCCCAACTTCCAACTAACATAACAATTGATGAAAATAATAATATAAGATATGATTTAATTATTAAAATAGATAGTGAACTTTCAAATATTATTAAAGGTACTGGTTTTGTTAGTTGTGATATAGGCGAAAGAGTCTTGAAAATTCCTGTGAGTAATTTATATATAAAAGAAGAACAAATATATAAAATAAAAGGTAGAGGTATATCTCGCATCCAAGAAAATGATATATACAATGTTAGTTGCAAAGGAGATGTAATAGTAAAAATAATATTAAGTTAAATTTTAAAAAAAAAAATATTGTCATAAATTATGCCTTATTTTAAAGATATAAATGGAAAAACGATACTATTAGTACATATTCCCAAAACAGGTGGTTCAAGTTTAGAAGAATATTTTGCTTCTAAAATAAGTTTGAAAAGAGAAACACTAATTGAAGAAGATCATTTATTTTCAGATAGTATAAAAGAGTCAAACTTAAAAAAAGAATTTGGAAAAACACCGCAACATTTTGAATTAAAATTATTAATACAAAATAAAGATAGATTTAATATAAATATTGATATTGCAGAAAAAATCACTGTTGTAAGAAATCCTTATACACGTCTTATTAGTGAATTATTATGGTTAAAAAAAATTAATAATGATTCATCCAAAGAAGATGTTTATAATTGTACAAAAAAAGCAATAAATGATTATCATAAAAATAATAATGTACATGACAATCATATAAGACCACAATATCAATTTTTGATAGATGAAAACAATAAATTTTACAAAGATTTAATAATTTTAAGACAAGAGAAATTAACTGAAATGATGAAAGATATAGGATATAATGATTTTAATGAAAATGTGTTTTCAAAAAAAAATAAACCAGATTACAATAAGTTTTTAAGTGTACCAACGATTCGTTTAATTAATAAATTCTATAAAAATGATTTTTTATGTTTTGGATATAAAATGAAAGTTGTATAAGTATTTTAATATCGTAAATGAATACGAAATTAAAAAATAGTTAAAAATTACAATAAATTGTTAACAAATAATAAACATATAAATTACATATCAATATTTATTAAGTATCTGCGTTCTTCTTTCTGGTAATCTTCTTCTTAGGTTTGGTGTCTACTTCAACAACTTCATTTGTTTCTTCAGCAAATGCATGTTCGGTTGTAACAGTAGCAGGAGTACTGATAGGTACTGATACGGGTAATTCGTCGTGTTCATCATCTGAATCTGCTACGACTGTAGCATGTACTCCGTCAGGATCAACCGGTTCTTCAGGAGGAGGAAGAGACTTCATTTTTTCCTTTTCTGCTGCTTTAGGCCTCAAAAAGCATGTTCCTTCAATTGTAGGCTTAGGTTTTTGAACAATTGCTTGCTTTAAATTCCATGTAATTGATATTTTTCCGTTTACAAACCACAAACCGCCGCACTGTAACAAGCAAATAACATGAGTCTTTGGTTTCAAATATTCAAGTGGAGACAAATGTGTGTTAACTTTGCCATTAATGTACAATGGTTCTCCGTCTTCATCATAAATCTCTGGCTTCCAAACTCCAGACCATTGTGGAATTTTAACAGTAAGAGTGGGAGGCTTGCTTTCATCAACTTCTGCACTTCCCTTTTCTCTCTTTGGATGTCTAAGCATAATATTGAACTTTTCATCAATAACTTCAGCGCTCTTGATTTCCTTTCCGAACCACTCCTTGGAGTACGTCATAGCATCTGCTTTTACCTTAGATTCCAAAGCACGCATTGAACTTAGAAATAGTTCTGCATCGGGATTGCTAAAATCTTTGCTCGGAAATTGTAGAGACATAGTCCACTTACCAGTTGGTTTCTTACTACCTTGTTCAACTCCTTCTTGGGCGCCCCAAGTCAAGATTAGAGGAGTAGAAATAGTAATAGATTCCTTAGCATTTTTGTTGTATAAATTTACTACTTTTCCACCTGAAGCATGTGCCTTAGGAGCGGAATAAGAGAATATAGAAGTATCAATTTTAGTACCGTCAACGATATAGTCTGCCATGTCTGTATTTATACTATATCATTATGATATATCTTTAAATCAATTTTTTTTTTAAATATAAAATAAGTTATATAAAATAAGTTTTTACATGTATTCAAATAACATGATATCATAGTAAAGTAATAATATTATTTTATAAAATAATACAAAAACATTTTATTTAAATAATATATATGAGTTTTGTAAAAAACAATAAAAATGTTAATGCTGAAAGTATCTTACAAAGTGTTGAGTTTCTAGATACCATTTACGATAGAGCAATAAATAAAGCAAAAACAAAAAATCTACAATCTACCAAAAAAATGGAAAAAATAAATGATGATACTATTATTGTACCAAAATTTAATGAGAGTGACAAATTATTACGTTATGACTATAAATTGCAACAATTGAAAAATTTTGCGAAATATTATAAATTAAAGGTTACAGGTAATAAACAACAACTAGTTTCTAGAATTTATTCTTTTTTATTTTTATCTAATTCTGTTCTTAATATGCAAAAAATTATAAGAGGTTATTTACAAAGGAAATATAATAAATATCATGGTCCAGCATATTTAAATAGATCTATGTGTATAAATAACATTGATTTTTTATCAATGGAAGAATTAAAAGAAATACCAAAAGAACAATTTTTTAGTTTTAAAGATGAAGATGGTTTTGTTTATGGTTTTGATATATTATCACTACATAATTTGATTTATAAATGTAATGGAGCAATAAAAAATCCATTCAACAAAAAACCTATTTTATCAAAAGTATTAGAGGATTTTAGAACATTATTGCGTTTAAGTCGTGTGTTAAACATAGTTATATGTACAGAGTTAAATGATGTAACAAAGGAAGTTTCAAATAAAAAATCAATTGAATTACGTGCACTTACATTATTTCAAAATATAGATTCATTGGGAAATTATTCTAATGCAGAATGGTTTCTAAAACTGAATAGAAATCAATATATAAAATTTTATAGAGAATTATTAGATATTTGGCAATATCGTGCTCCATTAACTATTCAAACCAAGAGAGATATTTGTCCGCCAAATGGAAATCCATTTGGTAGATTACAAAATGTACAGTTAGTCACGGTTTTAGAAAATTTAGACGATTTACGAAAGAATATTTTAGATATAATAGATAAATTCGTTAATTTAGGAATAGACAAGGATAGTAAATGTTTAGGTGCGTATTATGTTTTAGGTGCTTTAACTTTAGTAAGTGAAGATGCCGCTACATCACTTCCATGGTTATATCAAGCAGTATGCTATATGTAAGTAGGGGCTATTATTGAATTAATTATTAAAAAATAAAAAAACTTAAGACCATTTTAGATAACAAATAATATATTTAAGGCCTTAAACTATTTAAAAAGATATCATAGTAGTATAGTATAATAAGATGCCAAAGAAAACATCTAAGACCTCTGACGTAGTTGTTGAATCTACTCCTGTTGTTAATACCCCTGTTGTTGAACAGGTTGCTGCTCCTGTTAAGGCTGATAAGAAACCTAAGGCTCCCAAGGCTAAGGTTGAAGCCGCCACTGTTCCTGCTGTTCCTGCTGTTGTTGACGAACCAGTTGACGCTGTTGATTCTTCTGATCTTGCTGCCCAATCTACCGAATTCCTTGCTAAACTCAATCAAATGACCGCTATGCTCGCTTCCCTAAAGAACGAGTACCGCAGTCTTGAGAAGAAGTGGTCTCGTGAACTTAAGTCCGCCCAAAAGACCTCTGCCAAGCGCAAGAGAAAGTCCGGAAACCGTGCTCCATCTGGATTTGTCAAGCCCACCAAGATTTCTGACGAACTTGCCAGTTTTCTAGGAAAGGAGAAGGGAACCGAAATGGCTCGCACTGATGTCACTCGTGAAATCAACAAGTACATTCGTTCCCACAACTTGCAAGACAAGGATAATGGTCGCAAGATCAACCCTGATGCCAAGTTGAAGAGCCTTTTGAAACTTAAGGGAAGTGATGAACTCACTTACTTCAACCTCCAACGATACATGTCTCCTCACTTCTCTAAGGCCGAGAAGACCGTTGTTGCCTAATCGTGTGTACATTTAAAAAAAATAAAAAACAAAAAAAATAGAAAATTAAAATCAACTAATCGTTTAAATTAATAAATAAGAATTATTAATTTAAAAACAATAATTAAAATACTTTTTTATTTGATTATTATATAATGAGTATTACAAAAGAACAATTTAAAAAAATAATAAAAAATAGTGGATTATCAGAAAAAGATGTGTTAGCCGCAGATTCTGAAGTATTTCATCCAATGGCATCTTCTGCATTTTCAGCAGCAACTCCTTTTTTAAAACAAAATGCTATTAAGGCTTTACAAAAACCTAGATCACGTAAAGGCGGAAAAAGTAGACGACATAAAAAAACAAAAGGCAAAAAAGGACATAAAAAAGGAACACGTAAACATTAAGAATTCCTATTTGCGTACGATTCAAAATCTTCCACACTGTCTATTCTTTCTTTCCTTTCTTTTTTTATATTTGCTATTATTTGAGAGCGTATAAATTCAATATTTGAAATATGTGGCTGTTTTTGTTTTACAAGTTCTATAGTTATTTTTTCATCTTCTTCAGAAAATTGAAAATTTGGATTTAGAATATATTTAATACAAAAATCTGCATTCAATTTTTGGGTATTTAAAATATCCAACATACTAACACAATATATATTAGTTTTTAAAGTTTCATAATCGTACTGATTACTATACAAATCTGCTTTAGTTAACATGTATAATGTATAAATATATAAAACTTTTATATATTTATTTATTTTATTCATATATAATTTTTATTTTAGCAGTATTTTTTTCATTTTATATGAGTCATTGTTATTCAAGTAAAAAAATGGTGTTATAATGAACATATGTTGTTTTATTGCTTGTTATATGCGTTTTATTAATTAAAACTAGTCTACTGTACAAAATATAAATCCTTCTTCTTTCATAATTTCTTTAACTTCCTCATTTTTAATTGGACCATTTGTAATCATAATATTTTTAAATAATTCTAATTTGGCATGTTCTGTTGTTAAATCAAACATTTTATTTATTTTATTTAACAATTCTATATCAGAAATATAGTCTGTATTTGTTAATAACCATTCATAAAATGTTAGTTTATCGTTGGCGTTGTTCTTAAATTTACAGAAATATTTTATTGTTGTCTGTAAATTCACCTTATCGTTATCGCCGTTAGAATTTGTATTATAATCAGTCCCAGATAATACACATATTTCTTTGAATTCTTGTTGAGTCATTTTTAATTCCTGTAATATCCCCTTCATATAGTACAAAACTGCAGTGTGATTAATTATACTAAAATATCTCAACACTCTTGTACAACCATAGACAAACATATCCATATCTTCACTTAAACACGCCCAAACTTTTTTTTTAATAACCAATGATGCACACAATTCATCTGCTTCACCAGGTGCATCATAATAAGTAGCACCATATGCTCTAATGAGTTCTTTAACTTTTTCTATTTTATCTTTATTAATACATACTATTTGTTTCTTTAATTGATCTAAAGAAGATAAAATGTCATGTTTATCATCATCATTATTCATACTAACTAACACGTTTTTTAGTCTATCATATTCTTTTTGTGCTGCTTCTTTATCTTCTTTTCTTTTTATCAACAATTGTTTTTTTTCAGGTGGTGGTTTGCCGTCAAAGATAAATATAGGAATTATATTGTAACATCTAAATATAGATAACATCGTATATATATTCTCTAATAACGCATTTTCGGTTTCATATTTATATAAATATATACTAACATCTACTGCTATTTTTTTTCCACTCAAGTCCGCTACTTTTATACAGCGGATTGAATCCTTACAATTATCTTTTAAATAACGATTCAGTCTTCTTATACCCATATTCTATGTATTTGGTTATATAAAATATAATTAATTTAAACTATCTCAATTTTATTTATAATTTTAAAATAATTAAATATACAATAATAATAATGAGTAATAATTTATATGTAATTATAGGTGTTAGTGCTGCATTGCTTATTACGAGTAGTTTTGTATATTTTACAACTCAAAAAGATACAGGAAATGAAGGTACAACTTTACCCAATAGAGAAAGAGTAAGTACAACGGATAGTGAGAGAGATTTTTATGAACAACTAGAACGCGAAAGAGAAAGTGATGACCCATATGAAGGTTTGGATATACAAAAAGATGACAACAATAATAGGATAAGCAGATTAAGCGCTGATGATGAAGAAGGGTTTAAGGGTGGTAGTAAAAAATCAAGATCAAATAAAAAGAAATATAGAAAAAATAAAACATCTAAAAAGACAAAAAAAATAAAAAAAAACAAAAAGTCATTAAAAAACAAAAAAAATTGAAATACTTTGTTAGTATAATAAATGGTATATACTAACAAACATGAAGACAAGAAGTCAAACGAAAACTGAAAGTAAAACGTTATACGAAGTTAATATTGACTTTGATGGAGCAATTGAAGCGTGGAGATCAAATAAAAAATCTATAGGAAATGGTATGTACAAATACATATGTCCGTATTCAAAAAAAGACGGTAGCATTTGTGGCAAATCATGTTATAAAAGCATTGAATTTTGTTGGGCACACCGAAATAAGGCATAACAAAGTATGACAAACATTATTTGTAAAAGGGTAAATATATTAATAAATATGCAGCATAATACAACATCACAATATTAGCAATAAAGCACCACATGCTTGTTATAGAGTCATTTTGGTAGTAATTATAAATTGAAAATGAAAGTGTAAGTAAAGCAATTAATAAACCACCATAAAATTTATTGTAAAAAAGAGGAAATAAAAAGAAAAATAACCATATTATTCCGTAAATATTACCTATAGTATTATTTTTTACTGTAATCCATGAAAGATGACCATCTGTAGTTATGGTTGAAAATGTAAGTTTATCAAAATAGAATTTAAATAAATAGTATAGTAACGATAAAAATAAATAAACTTTCAACAATGCAAATGACAATTTGTTATTAGTAATTATAAAAATAGAAGCAATTGGTTGAAGAAATGTAACAAATAACAGTACTTTTGTAAATAAACTATTATAAAAAGGGTTATTAATATTTTCCCAAATAAAATATTCAATAAGTTGAATAACTATAATTAAAAACAAAAATATATACACCCAATAGTTGTTAAATTCAAAGATCTTATATTGAGTAAATATATTATTGTACATTATTAACAATAACACAGTAAAACTAAAAACAAATGTATTTAAAGAAACCTCCTTATTCCAACACATTTTATAAATTATACTAACATAATTGTTTTTAGTTTTTCAAATGTAATATAATTATCCCAATTCACACACAGACATTCGTAAATTTGTAACTAGATAACCCAAATCTCTAATTCCTTTTTTAGTTCTACTACTTTTTTTTAATTTTAATAATAAATTCTCTGTACAGTCTATATCATCTAACAAACTCTTTGATTTATATTTTTTTTCAATAAATTTACAGTAATTGTGTTGATTAGAGGTAGTTTTTTTAAATTGTAATAATGAAGTATTGTTAGTGCGACACCAACTTAAAAAATCCTGATAATTATTTATCAAAATAGTTGTGAGAACATAATAAGATAATACACTTGTTTGCTCTTTATAAAATGTTTTTCTAATATTTTCGGCATAAGCAGTTTTACTATATAGATCACAATAACTAATATCCATAAAATTAAGTACCTTTACCATTTGAAAGAAAGAATATATACGTTCAATATTTATAAAAAATTGTGTATTTATTAAGAATTCATCAAAATTTGTTTTATCTTTAAGTATTGTAAAACTACAAAACAACACATTCATTATTCTTGCCCAACATTCTGAATAGGATTCAAATATATTAACATCAGATTTCACCGGAAATAATGCAAGAATTTTTGAATGACAAGCAGAATTATTCATATCTGAAAAATCTAGTCCAAAATTATGAAAGGTTTCATGAATAAAAACCTTGTACCATTCTTCTTTTCTAAAAACAACAATCTCTGAATCAGATGGACACGTTCTAGTAAAAGCAGTATTAACATGTGCTTCATTTAGAATTTCAACATTTGTTGATGGTATATTTTTCATCAATGATGTAAAATAAATAAATATCTTTAGGTGAGGTGAACAATGACGAGAAGCATAACCATTAACAATGTACAACCAAACTAACATATAATCAACATATGTATTATAAGTATTAGTAAGATTTTCTGCGTTATTATCTTCAATTAAAAAATATATGTCAATATTTCTATCAAATAAATTAAATGAATAATGTAATGACGATAAAGTGTGTTCATCTATATGCTGTCGTACTATATTTGGAAACCCATTTGCTGGAAATGTTTGAGGTTTAGGTATTTGTTTTATATTATGTATATCAGTTATTTTAAGTTTATAAAAACGGTCTTTCATCTTGTGTTTTAAACTATTAATATAACTAAAACCACTCATTATTTCATGATATAGAGTCTTAAATATGGTATTGGTTTTTTTTGTTTGTCTTATTGGGTTTAAACAGTTATTTTTTACAAAAAATTTTATTAAAGAATTACTATTTTTTGTTAGATTCATGATTAAATATATATTAAGAGTTTATTATTTTTTTCGTTATATTATATAATGGAAACTAACACAATTTTGATGGTTATTTTAATTTTTATTCTTCTATTAATGTTATTTAGAAGTACAGCCCCTATACCACCTCCAAAACCTGTTCCGGTACCAAAACCAATTCCTGTCCCTTATCCCGTTCCGGTTAAGCCAATTGGTGGTTGTGCAGGTACAATTTATGGATGTTGTCCTAATGGAGTTACACCACGTATGGATGCACAGGGTTCTAATTGTTAAAAATTGTTATATTAGGTATTTTAATATAATAATTTACATCGTTATATTAATTTAAAATAACTTGCATTTTATAGGTTTTAAGTGTTTTTGTAATTTAATTAAATCAATGCATGCGTCAATCAATTTTAAAATTGGTTCTGTTAGTTTGTCATTTTGGATATTATGTGTTTGAATATAAACTACTAAAATCACATGAAATAATGTTTTGACGATTTCATAATAATCAGTACCTTTTCCAATAGCCTTTGTGTTATAAATAAGACTATAAAGTTTATTAACTAACACAAGAATTTCGGGAATATCTTTTATATTAATAGTGTTATCTGATATAATTGTATTCAATGATGATTCTGTTTCCTTAAAAAAAGATGGATTATTTTCAAGCAATATATTTATATATTTAATCATATCTGGAGTAAGTTTAACGCTAAAAGTACCGATTTTATCTTTATTAGTAACTAACAAATTTTTTATAACTTCAAGTAAAGATTTTTCTGCTTCTATAAGCAAAATTTCAGTGGCATCGTCAGGGGTAGTAGTTGGGTTGCTCATATAATTTATATATATATTTTAATTTTTAATTTTGAACTAGTTAAAATATATTATTTGTTTTTTAATTTAAAGAAATTATGACAAATTATTACCACTCAATTTATCACGAATAACCATCAAGTCGTCAAATGTTACCGGTTCTTTACCACGAACATGATGTATCAATTTTGCCCTTTTTGTATTTAATAATAATTCTTTTAAATCTTCATTTTGTGAAAATTTGGCCATTTGTGCATCCGTCATCTCTTTATTTGAACGACTACCAAAAAAATCTGGATCTAATTCTACTGATTTTGGTCTTAACAATTCACCCTTATATTTACCTGTGTTACCACCTGCGCCCTTTGCCATTTCTGGACTTTGAGACAATTCTGTACCAGAATCTAATGAAAAAGACAAGTAAAAATCAGGATTTTTCTTTTTAAATTTTGACGCTTGATAATAATGCTCTACAGATGCCCAACGATGATTATCTAATGTAAACGGTTGAATCCAAAAATTTGATAATTTTTTACGCCATTTTGGAATTTTTGATAATTCAGAAAACTCCATTATTCTATTTTCTGGAATTTTTTCACCGGAACCTTTTCCTGGAATTGGTTCGTCAGAAGATTTAGAATAAAATTTGAAAACCACATCATCATCATACAAATTTCTTATTTTTGCCTCACCTAATTCATCAAATGTTGGAATGTCTCCTTTACCAGTACCTAATAATTGAGATTTGAAAGTCTCAAACTCAGGAATGTACTTAAAAATACCCTCATTTTTTTCCATACACTTATCAACTATCATTTTTTTTAAATCATATGGTATTTCTTTAAAATTAAAAATCTTCTTTTTCTTGTAACAAATCAATTTATAATGTCTGCCAGTATGATCTACTACAATATAAAATTCAGGATTAAACTCACCTCTACTTGTAATAACTGGATCCACAAAGTCACCACATTGTAATACATTATCTATGTCACCGTCTATATAGTTATTACTTGACATTATAATGAATTTTATATTTAACATTCTCTCTAATGTACTTATTGCCCACGGATCACCCCAAAAATCACAAGTACGTATTTTACGTTTTAGGTCTTCAATTGTTTTCACATTTTCCATAAATTCTACATCCTCTATATTTTTTTTAGCATATTCATTTTCTTTTTTCACCTGAAGAAAATTCTTATACACTTTTGTCGCTGCATCACGAATTATTAATTGTTGTTCTCTATCAATAGTTGTTGCTAATTTACTTTTTAAATCTTCATATTGTTTTTTTAATTGTATTGATTGTGCTCTTGTGGTTTTTATTTCATTATAAAACATATTATACCTTTCACTATAATTATTAAAAATTGTGGAATCCGATAAATCAGATAGTTTATTTCTTATCTGAATTACTGTTGTATCTTGACCAATACTTTTAAACGCATCTCTTATTGTAGCAAACAAACAATCACCAAGACCTTCATTATCTTCAATTGTATAATTCTTATTTTTCATGTATTTCTGAATCCAAGTGTCTGATGTACTTGAATGATATTTTTCTCGTATATCTGATGCTTGTTTTGCTGTCTCTTGTTTTAATGGTTCAGGAATTACTGCGCCTATTCGTGCAGTAAAAATATCCTTTCTAACTTGAGGAATAAGTATTTCAGTTTCAGAACCTTTTGTAACTTTTTTTTCACTTTTTTTTGCTTTAGGTTGCGGTTTAATCACCTCTTCTTTTTCATCTTCTTTTGGAACTAATCTTAATTTATTAATCATATCTTTTGTTGCAAAAGTATAAATAAGCGGATAATCTAGTCTTTCTATATCTAATATCATATTCTCATCAACATAATCTGCCATTGATGATGATGGAATTTCATATACACCAATTTGAATTACTTTATTATTATGCTTTACTAAATAAACTGGAAAATATGTTATATTTTTATCCATAAAAGTATTTTTAGGTCCACCTATAGCAACTACTACATCTAATTCTTTTATTTCAATTTGGTACAGATTGGATTCTTTGCTTAGATCTTCTGGATCTACTCGTTTTAATTCTGGATAATTCACATTACTATCTAATTTAGATACAACCATATTGTATATAAATTAATAAGATTTAATATTTTATTTATTTATTTTTATAAGATAATAAAATTAACTCCAAATTAAATATTTTTTCATTTTAGGGTCATTTGACAATTCTTGCATATATGCCCACATACGGTTTCTTTTTTTTACTATTTCTTTATTTTCTGGTAAATTTTCAAAGTACACTATGGTGTCTATTATATCAGGTTTTTTACATTTTGATGTTTTTATACATTTATCAATACTATAATATTGGCAAATTTTTAATAAATCTTTTACAGTACATTCTTGATTATAATATAATTCATCATTTCCATAAAAAGATTTATCCAAATAATAATCCAAATCGCTTTCATTTAGATTTTCACCATAATCATGTTGTATTTCAGATCCTACTGAACTAAGTTCCATCGTATGTATGATATCTTTCAATTCATCGCTATTATCATATTCTACAGGTTTATCATGCAAAAAAAAAGAAATATTATTTTGATTATTATTCATTATTTTATACATTAAAACAATAATTACTTTTAAATTCGTTTTAAAATAAATAATCTACATTTCCACTAAATCCATGAATTTGAAGATTGACTTATTTGACAAACTAGGATAATCTTTTGTTTTATATTTCGCGAGCATCGTTACTGTTTCTATTATGCTGCGATCATCTATTAAATAATCATCTTCTTCGTAATCTGGATAACTTTCAACTTCTTCTAATAAATCTTTATTGTACAAAATACCGATATTTTCGGTTATTTCGTCAACAAGAAATTTCACATCACTTTTTTCAATCTTCTCAATAACCGTTTCCAAAAGTTCTTTTAAAATTTTGACAATTGTCAACTTTGAAATGAAACCATTAAGTGCTAGATTTACAAAGAACAATGTCATGGCACGTCTCTTTTCATTTATTGCGTTATTTCTGCAAAACTCATCGTAGTTTGTTTCTGGATCAATATAAGTGATATTTTTGTAGTTCTCCATAATGTTTTCAAACTGTCTATTGAATTCAGGACGCATCCATACATACTTAGTTACCAACTCTGCGTACAAATCAGAGAATATTCTTGAATAAAATTTATTTGATGACGAAACGTTATAAATTTCTCTGCTAATTTTTTCACCATCTTCTATGCTCATACCAGGAATTGAACAAATCTTATCAATTTGAGCAATCAATTTTTCTCGCATATCTAAAAACGTCTTGTCTGTTATTTTATTCAAACATAAACGTACTTGATCTATTTCGGCATCTAAACCTGTCTTCTTTGAAATTGCAGTGGCTTCAAATGTTCTTATTGATTCCCATTCTTCTGCGCTTATTTCAACCGCCTTTCCTTTGCGTTTTTTATTACCTTGTTTGAAATTATTCTCTGGTTCAACAACTGACGGCTTTTTATTAAATACATTTGATGAAATATTAGATACAAATCCTACTTGACCCGACAAATAGTTGATCATAGCAATTGTATCATCTGAAATAGTATAGTCAAAACCACTGAAGGAAATATCAGTAATTTGAGAAAGTGAGTACTTTGTAGTTGCTGCCATTGTATCTATATACATAAAGTATATAGGATATTATTTATATCAATTTTTTTTTAAATATAATATTATTATTTAAATACACTTAAAACCAATGTATAATATATATATATTATGTCAGAGCAAAAAAATTTAGAATCGGAAAATTTAGATAACGAAATAGATAATACTGAAACACCTATTAAAATTATTACTGGATGGGATGAATTAGATCTTGATACAGATTTATTAAGAGGAATTTATGCTTATGGATATGAACGACCTAGTCCTATTCAAGGAAAAGCGATATTACCTATAATAAAAGGACACGATATTATAGCACAAGCACAGTCAGGCACTGGAAAAACAGCAGCATTTACTGTAGGTGCACTTTCACGTGTTAATTTAAAAGAAAATTGTAATCAAGTTTTAATTATTGGGCCCACTCATGAACTTGCACAACAAACTAGTACAGTTGTTAGTAGTTTATCAGATATGATGACTGGCATTAGAGTTAAAACGGTTATCGGAGGATCACCTATTGATGATGAAATTGAAAATATGCGTAGTAATCCACCTCATATTATTGTTGGATGTCCAGGAAGAATATATGATATGATTCGTAGACGTCATATTCAAGCAAATAAACTTAAGTTAGTTATATTAGATGAAGCCGATGAAATGTTGTCTCAGGGATTTAAAGAACAAATTTACAATATCTTTCAAAATTTAAACAAAAACGTACAAATCGCGCTATTCAGCGCCACTCTACCAAATAACATTTTTCAAATTACAAGCAAATTTATGCGAGATCCTGTTAAAATTTGTGTTAAAGCAGAAAATCTCACTCTAGAAGGTATTAAGCAATATTTTGTCGCCGTTGATGATGATAAACAAAAATACGCTACACTAAAAGATTTATATCAACTTATCAGTGTTTCTCAATGCATCATTTATTGCAATAGTGTTCAAAGAGTCACTGATTTATACGAAGCAATGAAATCTGATGGGTTTCCTGTTTGTTGCATTCATAGCAAAATGTCTCATTCAGAAAGAGATAGTGCTTTTAGAGAATTCAGAAACGGATCAGCCAGAGTACTTATTTCATCCAATGTTACTGCACGAGGAATTGATATACAACAAGTTAGTTTTGTTATTAATTTTGATATTCCAAAAGATACTCATGTTTATTTACATCGCATTGGACGTTCTGGAAGATGGGGAAGAAAAGGAACTGGCATTAATTTTATTACAAGACGAGATATTCTTAAAATGAAAGAGATTGAATCATATTATGAGACACAAATTGTTGAATTACCATCCGATTTTCCTGTTACCATTTAAATAATTGCGTTTGACGATGAATTATTTTCTTTTTGGTACTCATTTTTTACAATAAATATTTTATCAAGATAATCTTTGTGTTTTTTTGCGTCTGAATATCCATCATCAAATAGTTCTAACAAATTATTCTTAGACACTGAAAAAAATTCTGAAAATTTTTTCAAAGTATTAATACCCTTTAATATTTTATTTTGCGGTTTCATATCATTCCACATACTTGGAGATACATGAAGTAAACGACTTTTATTTAGATATGGATAATTACCAAAACCGCCATCAAAAGTGTACATATCATTATATTTGTTAGTTAAACTACCCGTAATCAAGGGTATGTGTGAACTTGCTATACAACAATTTATCGCATCTTCTAAACTTTGAAATTCAGAAAATATATTTATTATTAATTCAAAATTTTTTAATGTCGTTACACCCACAAATAATTTAGTTAAATCAAAATCTTCATCTTTATAACTTGTTAATAACTTATATTTAACAAAATATTCTAATTCTGTAATACTTTTTGCTTTCATTATATTGTTATCTAACAACTTATATACAAATTCTAATGGATCACCTTTATAACACATAAATAACCCATTCCAAGAACCAGCAGATGCTCCTGAATAAATCAAATCATCTGTATTGTAATTTTCTTTTATGTATGTTAAGATACCTAAAATATAGAAACCTTTGAATCCGCCCGGAGAAATCGTTATTAATTTTTTATCACTTATTAATTCATTTTCATCCATGAATAATTTTGCGTCTTTGTCGCAATACATTTTATTATTTTTTGCTGAAATAATGCATTGCTTTTCAATATTATCCATTAATAAGAGGTCTTTTCTAAATAAAGGAATTCTTAAAACATATCTAGTAAATGATAAACCAGTACTATATACTAAATACAATAACAGTATTTTCACTAATATAAACATAATTATTCAAAATATTTTAATATTCGTAAAATAGTTTATTTTATATTCTATTTTACAAATAATGTTAGATAGTGATGACAAAAATAACGATGAAAATAGTACCATTAATTTATCAACTGAATCTGTTAATGATATATTCAAAATACCAATAACTTATAATGAAAATAACAAACAACTTAATCAATCTGTTATTAATGATTTAGAGTTAGTTGATACCGTTGATGTTGAAGAAAAACCTATATATGAGCATATATTTAATACAACTGATTCTATATCTAGACAGGTAGTTAAACAAATTGCAAGCAACTACACTACTGATACTGATTTTCTTACACAAACACAAGATCTTGTCTCCGTTATAGAGACCAACGAAATAAATACAATTTTTAATAAATATAATTTTAGCAGTTTTGACTTTGACAACATCGTAAATTCGTGGCAAGAAATTTATCGTCAAACTGGATTTTGTGAAAAATATTTATACATTGATTGGAATTTTGCCAAATTTCTTAATAATAATACACATTTTCTTCAACTTATGAGCATTTATAATATTGCTTCACCTGTTTTATCACTTTTATTACCTATTTTTATTTTGATTATGCCTTTTTTTATTATTAAAGCAAAGGGAATTAATATTAATATTAAAGACTATATTGATGTTTTAAAAGCACTAATATCTAATCATGCGATTACCAAAATTTTTACGCAATTTCATCAAGTAGATTTTAATCAAAAGATATACTTAATTGTTTCTGCAGCATTCTATTTATTTTCTGTATATCAAAATATTTTAGTATGCGTACGATTTTATTCCAATATGAAGAAAATTCATGATTATTTGTTTAAATTCAAAGATTATATTGACTTTTCATTAGAAACAATGGAATATTATATAACGAAAACAAAAACATTTAGTAAATACACTAATTTTAATAACGAACTAACAAAAAATATGAATGTACTTTACGATTTTAAAACTCAAATAAATAAAATCACACCTTTTTCATTATCTTTATTTAAAATTTCTGAAATTGGACATATAATGCACACATTTTATCAATTATATGACAATAATTACTATACGAATTCATTATTGTATTCTTTTGGGTTTCATTCATATTTTAATATTATGAAAACATTAAAAAATAATGTTGAAACTAACAAACTTTATAAGACTACATATACCCAAAAAGGAAGACTTGTTTTGAAAAAAATGTATTATCCTAAACTCATTCATGCTTCTAGCGAATCAATTGTTAAAAATGACTGTAATCTGAATAAAAATATGATTATTACTGGACCAAACGCATCTGGAAAAACAACTACTATTAAAACATGTTTGATTAATGTTATTCTTTCACAACAATTTGGTTATGGATGTTTTGAATCTTGTAAACTAACACCATTTGAAAATATTCATTCATATCTTAATATACCAGATACTTCAGGTCGTGATAGTTTGTTTCAAGCAGAAGCACGTAGATGCAAAGAAATCATTGATTCTGTTGAAAAGAGTAGTACAGAAAATCATATTTGTATTTTTGATGAATTATATTCAGGAACAAATCCTGAAGAAGCAGTCAGTAGTGCGTTTGCATTAATGAACTATTTAGTAAATAAAGAAAATGTTACATGTATACTAACAACACATTACGTAAAATTATGTAAAAAATTAGGAAAAAATAATAAAATTAAAAATTACAACATGAAGACACTAAAAAAAAACGACAATTTTGAATATACTTACATATTACAAAATGGAATTTCAAAAATTAAAGGTGGGTTAAAAGTACTAAAAGATATGAACTATCCTAAAGAAATTTTAGAAAGTACTAGAAAATAATATATATATATATTATGAAACCAGTTAATATAGACAAATTAGTTAATGATTATGAAAATACAGAAGAAAATATAAGAATATTAACAAACCGAGGAGTAATACTTACACACAAATTATCAAATGCTATAGAATATGTTGATGAACAAGGTAATTCTCCTGTAGGAGTAGATGAAGTAGCAAACAATGAAGAATTAATTGAAGATATAAATAAACAATTATCAAGAGTAAATGAAGGAATTGAGGCACTAAACAATATAAGATATACATTATATAGGCAACTTGAAGCAATTAAAAAACAAATAGAGAGGCAAAGATCAGCACAATCTTCTATGTCTAATAGACGAAGCAGAAGAATAACTAATCCTTTGGCTAGAGGTACTAAGAGAAGAAATAAAAAACGAAATAAAAAACATAAAAATTAAAAATTAAATAATTCGTTTTAAAAAAGATTATAATATATAAATCATTTTTAAGAATGGCAATATCCGATTTATTTAGTACATCATTTTTATTTAGTATTGCAATTATTGTTATATTAATTGGAGGGATTTTTGCATATGTTAGTTATAGAATGGCAGAACAAGATCATAAATTAAATTCTATGTTAGGAGTTATTACTGCTATGGCTGATGAACTACGATTCTTTAGAAGCAGATTAACTGATATTAAAAATTCTTCTAATTCAAAAGACAATGAATTTGAAAATACAATTAAGCAAGAAGGGGGAATTAACAAAGATTTAATAAATGTTTCCGATGATGAAGATGAAGACGAAGAAGAATACACAAATGCTAGTACCGTTAATAATTCTACAGATGATGATGATGAAGACAATGAAAATGTTGAAGATGACGAAGATGATGATGATGATGATGATGTTGATGTTGATGATGTTGATGAAGACAATGTTGAAGAAGATACCCAAATAAAACTTTTAAATATTGATTTAATTCCTGAGGAAGTAGAAGTACCACATATTGAAGATTTTAATATTGAAGAATTAAATTTAAATGACGAAATTGCAGATTCAAATAACACTCATTTGAAAGAGGAAATAAAGACTATTCATATTTCAGATTTAGGAAATTTATCATCACATAATAACGATATTTTAGAAGAAGATTACGAAGAAATCACTGAATCAAATAAAAATATTTTACTCATTGATGAAACTAATACAGACGAAAATAAAAATAAACATGAATATAAAAAATTATCGTTAAATAAATTAAGAGAAGTAGTTATAGAAAAAGGGTTAATATCTGACGCTTCTAAATTAAAAAAAAATGAGATACTAAAATTGCTTGGGATTGAATAATTTTTATCTATTGTTAGTATAAATGAGTTGGACATCTCAATTTACAGGCTCTAATAATACATACTTCACTTTACCACCTCTTATGAGCGATGGCAGAAATTATAGTTCTTGGCAACCAGAATCTGTCGTTAATGATAAAATTCAGTCTCAGGAAGGAATTACTTCTAACTGGAAGTACAGACAATATCTACAAAATAATGCTAATAAAATTATGAAATATAACACTGTTGAATCTTTTTATGCATCTGGTAATAATCCATCTGCAGTATTAAACACTACACCCAGTTCAAATGTTCCGTACAATTTCAATTCCATACATGATACTAGTAGTCCAGCATTTGGATTAAATAATAGTGATCTTAAACGAGATTATATGACACGTCAACAATTAAACGCAAAGATGGTAGCGCCTACTATTCAAACAAATTTTTAATTAATAATAAAACAATATAATATTAACTTTTAATAATTTAGTATTATAAATGAAGTTACTTAGTATAGATGTTGGAATAAAAAATCTTTCTTTTTGTCTTTTTGAAACCCATGAACAATTAAGAATAGTTAAGTGGGATAATATTGACTTAACGGAAATTTCAGAAAAAAAATGTATTGATGTGGATAAAAATGGATTATGTAATAAACCTGCAAAATTTATGAAGGACGGAAAATGTTACTGTTTAAAACATTCTAAAAAACATAATTATATTCATCCAACATCAGAACTAAACCCAACATTTATTAATAAACAAAAAATACAATCTTTAATTGAAATCGCAGATAAATATAAAATTAATTACGATAAGCCTCCAAAAAAAACAAACCTAATACATTTAATTACAGAATTTATTAATACAAATTGTTTTACATTAATCAATAAACCTAACGCAACTAAAGTCAATTTAGTGACAATTGGCAAAAATATTCAACATAAATTTGATGAAATATTTGCTGATGAACATGTAGATTCTATTATTATTGAGAATCAAATCGGACCAATTGCTAATAAAATGAAAACCATTCAAGGAATGTTATCTCAGTACTTTATTATGAAAAATAATAATATTAACATTGATTTTATAAGTGCAACTAACAAACTTAAGGATTTTATACAGGATAAAGAAAAAATAGATTATAAACAAAGAAAAAAATTAGGTATTGAAGTTTGTAAAAATTATATAACAAATGATTACAGATTTAACCAGTGGGAAGATTTCTTTCAAAAACATTCAAAGAAAGACGACTTATCAGATTGTTTTTTACAAGGAATGTGGTACATAAAATATAAACTTTAGAATTAAATTAAAAATTAAATATATATTTTGAAATTCGTATTACTTAGAATTATATGTTCTAATTAATTCATAATATGGACAACGATATAATTGATATTTCTATGGAATTTGAAAATTTAGATGGAAATTGGAATAAAAATAAAAGTACAAATTTTGGTGGAGGAATTGAACTCTTAATGAATGAAAAAAAAATAGACAATCATAATGCTACTAGTGACATCGACATTGAAGATTTAAATAATTTAGAAAATGAATTGAATGACTTAGCAAAAGATACAGCACCTATGACTAATAATTTTGAGTCTGGATTATTTGGTATCAAAACTGACTACGATGATAGACCATCTGTTAGATTTGATGATACACCTTCTATTAGAGTTATGGATTCTAATAATTTAGGACAAGCAACATCTAATACATCCGCTGATACAAAAACATGGGATGGATACGGAAAATTCAACAATATACCGATTAATCCTGATCAACGTTCATCTTCTGAACCTAAACTATCTAAAGAAGAAATGTTAAGAGAAAAATTTAAATATTTAAGAAAGTTAGAAGCGCTTGAAAAAAAAGGGGTTGAACTAACAAAAAAGTACAATATGGATTCTAATTTAGCCGAAATGCAAGGAGAATATGAGATGATCATGGAAGAAAAATCTAAACAAAATTCTATCAAATTTCAAGGAAATATGATGATGGCTATTATTAATGGCATTGAATTTTTAAATAATAGATTTGACCCTTTTGATATTAAGATTGATGGTTGGGGAGATCAAATTAACGAGAATATTACTGATTACGACGAAATATTTGGAGAATTGTATGATAAATATAAGAGCAAAGCATCTATGGCACCTGAACTTAAGTTGTTATTTCAACTTGGAGGAAGTGCTATGATGGTACATATGACTAACACTATGTTTAAGAGTGCTATGCCCGGTATGGACGATATATTGCGTCAAAATCCAGATCTTATGAGACAATTTCAAACCGCAGCAGTGAATTCTATGGCCGGATCCAATCCAGGATTCTCTGGTTTTATGAGTGGATTAATGAATCCAGAACCACAAGTACCTTCCGGAAGGGGACCACCACCACCCATGGCAACTCAAGGACCTAATGGAATGGCACCTCCACCAAATAGAGGAGGTAATAATCTTGGAGGCATGAATATGGGACGTGCTGATGTATCTATGGCTAGAGGAACATTTGCTCCAGGGGCTTCTTATGATGATGGCATTAGTGTCAGAGAAAATAATTTAGGAGTACCTGGATTTGAACCACCACAACCTTCTCAAAGAAGCGCGCGTAGACCTGATATGAAAGGACCTAGTGATATCTCAGATATACTTTCGGGATTAAAGACCAAAACTATTAATGTTGCAGAATCATCTTTTACTAGACAACAACAAGATTCACCAATTGAAGTTAATCTAGATAACAATAACAGTACAATCAGTATAGAAGACTTAAAAAATATTCAAACTGATGCAAACATTCCGAAGAGAACTCGCAGAAGACAAAAATCTGATAAAAATACTGTGAGTTTAGATATTTAGAAACTCGTCACTACACGTAATAATAATATATTTTATATATATTATGATTAATGCTAAATGTTGCATCTGCGGAACAGTTAAAGATTGTGCACCATATCTTGAAAAAGTATTTCAAAATATAGAGACTATTGGAAAAATATTTCAAGATTATAAAATTATCATTTCATATGATAAATCTCAGGATAATTCTTATAGTTTTTTAATAAATTATCAAAATAATAATCCTGAGAAGTTTATTTTACATACCGGTAACGAACCTTTAACTAATTTTAGAGTACATAATATTGCAAAAGCACGTAATGCTTGTCTAGATATAATACGAAATCAATTCTCTGATTATGAATATTTTATTATGATTGACTGTGATGAAGTAAATATTGAACCTGTACGGTTAGAATATATATTATATTATTTAAAAATTAATACCGAATGGGATGCTATCACCTTCAATAAAGAACCATATTACGATTTATGGGCTTTATCTAAATATCCATATTGCTTTAGTTGTATGCATTTCAAAAATTGGAAACAATGGGGCGAGTTTATTAAAAAAATTATTGAAGAAACACCACCCAAAACTTTGATACCTTGTTTATCTGCTTTTAATGGATTTGGTATTTACCGAACTAACAAATTTATTGATGGATTTTATGATCCTACTGTTCGTTTAGATTTACTTCCTAAACATTTATTAACAGCCACTGAACAAGCATCTAAAAGTAAATTATATTTAGAGGGAAAAGCGGCTAAAGTTGATTGTGAACATCGCAGTTTTCATTTAATGGCTATTAATAAACATAATGCACGTATTAGAATTGCTCCCGAAATCATATTTTAATTTTATTTACTTATATAAATGAACGATCCAACTTATTTTTCATCTAATATTATTCAAAATCAGTGTTTTGTTAGTTCTTTTATTTCAAAATATTCAACTAAAATTGGTTATGTTGCCACTAAAAATATACTAGATACAAAATGTAAAACATGTATTTTTATTTGTCCTGGACTTACTGGATTTGCTATACCATTTATAGAATGGTTTTTTTATTTACATAATTCCAGTACAGCGATTGTAGCAATTGATTGGAGAGGTTTTGGATTATCTTCATTTGATACAAATTTGAATATATATAAAGGAATTAATATAGATACGATGACAACTGATATGTTTAATTTATTTAAAATACTAAAGTTATATAATAAAAAAACATTCTTATTAGGACATTCTTATGGTGTGTTAGTTGGATATAATTTTTTAAACACATATTCTCACAAAAATATTTCAGGATTTATTCAAATTGAAGAATCATTAATCAATATGCCGCAAAAATATGCTGCTGATACTACATATCCACATATACCAACGTTTTCTTGGAACACAGTTGAAAAATGGATTAATGAATATGAAACATTTTCCTCTACAAAAGGTTACTATCTTATTAAATCTGCACTTTTAAAACAATTTACTGTTCCTGGTTTTGCTTCTACAGAGAATCAACTAAATGAATGGATGAGATATACTAATAATATTAATGGAAATGTATTAGCATTAGCATTTAAAGATGCTATGGCAGCAGATTATACTTATATGGTTAATACAATTTTCGTAAAACACCAAATTCCTATATTTATATATGCCGGTTTAGGGAGTATAGTACCTAGTGAAACGCAAATATGGATTTATGATCAAGTTAAAAATAATCATTTATCAAAATTATTATTAATCAAAGGTAATGAAGGCGGAGATCATACACCTTTTCTTCCTTCCTCACCAGCAAAAAAGAAATTCTTCAAACATATACAAAAATTTATTAATAATATTATATTCAGTACTAACAAAATACATCGTGGTATCAAAACATCTACCAAAAAACATTACAAAATCAAAAAAAGAAATAAAAATATAAAAACAAAAAAACACATATAAACAGGTGTAAGATTATGGTTTAATTAATATATTATATTCTATTTATTAAACCATAATTTTGATTAAATCAATTTTTATAGGTATAATATATAGATGATAAAATTAACAACTTCTCTTATGCAACCATCTTTACAAACACAAAATAACAAAAAAATAATTATTGGTGAAGGCGCATATGGATGTGTACATAAACCAAGTATTGAGTGCAAACATATTCCTGAACCCCATTTTAACTACAACGATTATGTTTCTAAAATTATGAAAACAAGTAATGCAGAAAAAGAACTAAAAGAATTTGTTACTATTGGTAAAATTGATAAATACGATGAATATCATTTAGGGACACCTAAAATTTGTAAACCAAAATTAGATAAAAATACAGTAGAAGATATTAAGAATTGTAAAAATATAAATGTTTCAGACGTTATTATGAATCCTAATGATTACAGTTTATTAGTTTTAAAATTTGGAGGACCTGATTTAAAAATATTATGCTTAAAATATTTGGAGACATATTTAAAGACAAAAAAAGAAACCAAATTTGACAAATTTTGGCTTGAAGTTCATCATTTATTAAAAGGAGTTAGGTTTTTTAAACTGAATGGTATTGTTCACTATGATTTAAAACCCCAAAATATATTATTCAACACAAAAACTGGAAAATTAAAATTTATTGATTTTGGATTAATGAGAACAAAAGAGCAAATTATATCTTCCTCTAAAAAAAATAAAAATAAACTTGGTATTTTTCATTGGTCTTATCCATTTGATACTGGATTTATGAATAAAGATATGTATGATGAATATTACAAAAGTACTCCTCAGACTAGAACAACTTTCAAAAAGGAATTGGCCGATTTAATTGTCATTAATTCTGAAATTAATACATTAGATTTACCTATTAATAAACCTAGAGCATATAATATTTTATTTTCATATTTAGATCCGGATGGAGATAATCCTGATGCTTCTACAAAGTATGGATATATTGATTCTTTTTTTGATGGGTTTAATCAAATGATTGATACTAATCCATACAATAAAGTATTAGACTTTATTACAGATTCTATTGATATATTTGGGTTTGGATTTTCTATGCAATATATTTTGAATTGCTTCAAACGACATAATGCTGTTTCATTAGAAGACTATACCCGACTAACTGGTTTTTTTCAAAAAATGTATAATTTTAATCCACATAATAGAATAATTGATATAGATTCGCTTATAGATGAATATGAAAACATTCTTTTAGAAATAGGTGTACTAACAAGACTTAAAAAAAGTTTTAGAGATCATAATGTGGTAAATAGATTACCTATACCAAAGGAAATTATGGAATACTCAAGAAAGGATGAATCTATTAGTAAAAAATTAGATCCTGAGATAGAAGAAATAGCAGAAAAAGATGCTTTAGAAATTCAAGTATTATGTCCAAAAGATAAAGAATTTAATCATCTAATTAAAAGATGTGTTAAAAAATGTAAAGAGGGTTACAAGAGAGATGAAAAATTCAAATGTAGAAAAACAAAAAAAAATACAATATTTATTTCTCGTACTAGAAATAGAGTTAAAAGTAGAAGTAAAACTAGAAGTAGAAATAGAAGTAGGAGCAATAAATAAATTGTGTATATTTGGATATTTTTATATTTAATTATGAAATGCTAATTGTTACTATCAATTTTGTAAGTAAAAAAGATATTATTATTAATATGTTTTATAATAATATAATATACAATGCAATATGAAAATGGTTTATTCATATTTAGACGTGATTTTAGAATTATTGATAATATAGGGTTAAATTTGGCAAATGCGAAATGTAAAAGAATTTATCCTGTTTTTATTTTTACTCCCGAGCAAGTTGGTTCTTCTAATAAATTTAAATCCGATAATGCCGTACAATTTATGATTGAATCTCTTCAGGATTTATCTTCTCAAATAAGAAAACAGGGTGGAGAATTACTGTGTTTTTATGGTCATAATCAAAATATTGTTAGTATATTGATAAATGCTTTGGAAATTGATTTTGTTTGTTTCAATGCTGACTACACACCATATGCTATTCAACGAGAACTAGGTATCATACATTTATGTGATTCTAAAAAAATAGCATTTGATTTTGGTCATGATTATTATTTACATCCACCAGGAACAATTGTCAGCGGAGCAGGAACACCTTATCAAAAATTCACACCATTTTATGAAGCATCTTTAAGAAAAAAAGTTGATCCACCATCTTCTTCTAGAAAAATACGTTTTGCTTCTACTTCTAAACAACTGCCTAATAAAATTTCGCTTGTAAATGCTCTCAAAAATTTCACAACTATAAATACAAATATATTGGTACATGGAGGCCGAATGGAAGCCATTAAACAAATGAAAATAGCAGCAAAAAATATTAGTCATTACTCAAAAACTCATAATGATCTAAGTAAATCTACATCACAATTAAGTGCATACATTAAGTTTGGATGTGTTAGTATAAGAGAAGTATATAAGGCATTTCGTACTAAGAATGATTTTATCAGGCAATTATTTTGGAGAGATTTTTACGCTAATATTCTATATTCGTTTCCGCATGTTTTAGGAAAAGCAATGAAACCAAAATACAATAAGATTAAATGGCATCATAATAATAATTGGTTTAAAAAATGGTGTAAAGGTGAGACTGGCTTTCCTGTAGTTGATGCTGCTATGAATCAATTGAATCAAACAGGATATATGCATAATCGTGCGCGTTTAATAGTTTCTAGTTTTCTAGTTAAAACTCTTTTAATTTCATGGGAAGAAGGAGAAAAATATTTTGCACAACATTTAACCGACTATGATCCTGCTAGTAATAATGGAAATTGGCAATGGGTTGCTGGTTCAGGTGCCGACTCACAACCTTATTTTAGAATTTTTAATCCATGGCGTCAAACTGAAGAATATGATCCAGATTGTGAATATATAAAAGAATGGATACCACAGTTAAAAGATGTACCCGAAAAAGATATTTTAAAATGGGATACTGAATGGGTTAAATATAAGCAAATTGGATATCCTAAACCAATAGTAAATTATGAAGAACAAAAAGATAAAATACTTAAAATGTACAAAGATGCACTCTATTAATATTTTTACTTCTGAATTATTACTTCCTTTGCTATATTTTTTATAATTTTTTCATAATTTTTAGTGGATTCTTCTTTAGTTGATCCTGACATGGAATTACTAACAATTTTTTGGTACTTGTCGTTTTGTTTTGAAGCCGGATCTGAAAACTTCGGATTTGTTTTTTGCCATTCTGAAATTTGTTTAATATTTTTATGCGCTACACTTTTAATCGCATTTGTTAATAAAAATTTGTCATCATTATCTTTTTCCCATTTGTTTGCTTCTTTGATATATAATGTTTCTCTTTTTAAATCACTACAATGAATTGGACGTTTATTATAATCTATTTCATTTAAATTTTTTATAAAGACTTGACTTATTCCTTCTGCGTATCCTAGTCGTCCTGTTTCTTCAAGATCAATTAAAGATATTTGAATTTGATTAACAAACTCCGATAAATTAATAGCATCTTTACATGTTTCATTAAGAAAGAATTGAAGATTAAATGTATTGTTATTAGAATTGTTGTTGTTACTATAATTGTTTCTGCCATTTTTAGATAGTTCCATTATAGTTTTATTTTGTTGTATAAGTGTTTGTTGTAATTCTTTATTTTGATCAATTAATTTCATTACTAGTTCAGGTGTAATACCATTTACTATCTGTGTTAATGTGGTTTTTTCATCATCATCATCCAAATTGTCATCATAATTTTTGCATTTCTTTTTATGTTTCCATAAACCTGATCTATCTGAATACGTTTTTCCACATGTACATGGAAAATATTTATTTATCGTGTCGTTGCCAATGTTGACACTATTTTCAACATTGTTGAAAATCCGATTTTTGTGTTTCTGAGAAAAAAAATGCTGTTTTAAATGTTGCTTCTTTGAGCATTTATAGTCACAAAAATTACAGAAATAAAAATTCTTATGGTCTTCACTATTTTCACTAAAATCCGTTGCCATTCACTATACTATTTGTCAACAAAATAGTGTCTAAGTATTTTTCACAAAAAAATTTATCATAACACTTTTAAAATTATTTTTTTGGAGAAACAGACCATTATGCTCACAACCACTTGCAAAAACATGTTTTTTCGAAACTTTTTTCAGGTTTTCGAAATTGGACATTTTTAAAAATGTCCAAAATTGATTTTTCGAAAAAACTTTTGGGTAAAACTTGTTACTGACACTAAACTACATATTTTCATCAACATATTTTGTTATCATTCTTCGTCAGAACAACAAAAAAATAATTTACAGCATAAAATTCGCGATAAAACCATGTTTTAAATATAGATAGTTTTTATAAATGGAATACTATGAAAAAAAAATTGCTGAAGGGAAGAACTTCTTGTTAGTTAGAATATCACCTAACATTTATAAATTAACATCATCCGTTGAAAATCAAAATATTTACATGAATAAAATTATTAATTTTAATCTTATTTCTTTAATGTACCAAACTAATATAGATAAGTTTGAAAAAGTACATTTAGACATTTTGAATGATAGTGAAGCACAAGTTTTTCTACTCGTAAAACACCTTTTTAAAGAACTTGGACTTAAACAAAGATATGTTAGTTTTGATATTAAAAAAGAAGAATATCAAAATGGTACATTATTTATTTTAAAAGTTAATTCAAAATATGGAGAAAAAATTAACAATTGTTCTAATGCATCATTGTTACCAATTAGTGATATATTATATGATTTTAAGTTAGAAACACCACATAAAATAAATATTACACAGCAAATATATTTTGACCCTCAAGTGGGTATTCCTGAATTTTTAGAACCTATTTTTGGAATTTTAATGAAATCAATGCATAAAAAAACTCTTAAATTTATTAGAGATATTAAATTTTGAATTATTAAAAGTCTAAAATTTAATATTACCAACTAGATGCAAATCTTAATACTACTAATCCTGAACCTCCTCTTGCACCATTGTTTACTTGGGGATGAGACCCACCACCTCCACCACCTCCAAGATTATCTGTTCCAGCGACATTAATATTACCACTACTAGTATATCCTTTTCCTCCTCCACCAGCACCACCTGCTCCTGCTGTACCACCACCTAGTGAACCACCACCTGTATTGTCATTAATTGCACCACCACCACCACCACCATATTGAACTGCTGAACCTGTTATCCAACTAAAACGTCCTGCTCCTCCTGCACCAGCATTATTTGTTATTGGATTAAAATTCAATGTCATATTGCCACCAGGCGCACTTGCTCCACCACCACCACCACCACCAAGTGTCCACCCACTTATATGATTACCATATCCCCCTGCAAATCCTTGTGGCTGAGATGAAGAAGCAGCACCGTTTCTGCTATAATCACCAGGGACACCACCACCGCTTCCACCCCCTCCACCAGATCCACCAGAAGTACCATTTCCTCCATTACCTGCTCCACCCCCTCCACCGATTGCTGTAACTGTTGAAAACCCGCTACTTGATATTATTGAGTTGTCACCACTACTACCTACTACACTAGGACTACCTGTAGCCCCTGCTCCTCCTTTACCTACAGTTACAGTTATTTGATTTGCTGAATTTGTTACAACCACTCCAGTTAACATTCCTCCGCCACCACCACCACCTCCACCATTATATCCTCCACCACCACCTCCAGCCAAACACAAATAAACCATTGGCAAACTTACATTTATGGAAAATGTATATGTTGTTGTTACATTTGATGGAGCAGTAAATGAATAAATGTTTGTTCCTGCTGCTGTAGTTGGTGAAGGCAAAGCAGTACCACTAACGTATGTTAACGTGACAGCAGTTGTAGGACTCCAATATAAAGTTGCGTAACCAGTTGTACCATTTGTATTAGCATTAGTACTCGCTACCCCTTCAGTAAATGATACAGTAGTAACAGATGGACTTGAATATGATGAACCTCCTCCTCCTGATGAACCAGGATTTGATCCTGTACCAGCACCACCTCCATAGTATCCACCACCTCCACCACCTCCACCACCAGCGTCTCCAGATGTACCACAATCTCCACCTTTTAATAGCGAACCTGTACCTGTATAACCACCTCCACCTCCTGACGAAGATCCGCCCGCGGATTGTGTACCACCTCCACCTCCTGCTTCTGCACCAGCAATTCCTGCTCCTCCATTATATCCGCCACTGCCGCCATTTGCACCCCAAATTATAGTCCCGTTATCCGTAGTGTATGATTTTGCTTCCCAAGCCCCTCCTCCTCCGCCTCCAGCAACTAAAATAGAATTTGCACCACTAACGCTAGATGAAAACAATCCTGTATAACCACCACCTTGACCTCCATATCCTAGTGTTCCTGCAAGACCACCTCCTCCGGCAACAGCAGGACCTTGATTTGTGGAAGCATTCATCCAATTTCCACCACCACCAACTACTAAACTATAAGTTATACCTGAAACAAGAGAGACACGTCCAAATATTGGTGCTCCTCCTCCTCCTTGTGAATAAGTACTGTTACCGCCTGCTCCATTTCCACCAACTAATAAAAAGTTTCCCGATACAGCGGTATTTACACTTAATGTATATGTTCCAGATGTTCCTATAGGAAAACTTATAGGAGAACTAGAGAAGAAATTATAGACTGTAGTAACACTTGAAGGATTGGTAACAGTTACTTGAATTGGACTAATAGTAAAACCAAAACTTCTTGGTAAAGATACAGCAGGAACGGTTTGACTATCCTTTAATTCTGCCGTAAAAGTATAATTTGTAACAGTTGTTACAGTTGGAGATGTTCCATATAATTTTCCGGTTGTAGAATCTAAGACTATCGAACCTGCACCAGCCGGTCCACCTCCACTAGTATAATAATAAGTAACTGGCGGATAATTTGCATCGGCTCCAGAAAGAGCAGTGAATGGTGTAGTTCCTGTCGTATAAGTAATCGCAGAGATACCTGTTCCCATATTGGTACCTGCTGCAGTAATCCAATATGGTTCAGCATTCCAACTAATTGTTGAAACGGAAGTAATATTTGCCCCTGTATTAGCATTAGTAACTATTAAATAAAACCCCCCCGGTTCAGTTCCTTCAGTAGTAGTATTTGACATTGTTACTGTTGCCGTGACAGTCAATTGTGTAGTAGATACATATGCTGTTGAATAAGAAGCATAAATTGTGTTAGTTGTAACCCCTTTAAAACTTGCGGTTGCGCTACTATCAAAATTTGCCCCAATTACGGTATACACATTTGAAGTACCAGCACCGGCAGATATATAAGATGGTGTAAAACTACTAATAATAGGTTGTGGTACTGATACAGGTAACCATGCTAACACTGTAGGATTTGCGTTATAGTATTCAATATAATTTTGTGTACTATTATATCTTATATAACCTGCTTTTCCAGAGGGTTGTAAAGCAGTCGTACCATTTGCTATACGGGTAGCAGATACAGCATCACTATAATATATTCCATATACGTTAGTATTAGTTGTATCAGCAGTAGTTGTTGAACTTCCGACCCCCAAAACACATGAACCTAAAATAGTGTTAGAAGCAGATGTTATTATAGAATTCTTATTAGAACCAATATTTACTTTACCATTTGTTAATATATTGTAAGATGGATCAGTCGTTTCTCCATTTATACCAGGTAATAAATATCTCGGATTATTAGCCATATATGATATATTTATATTTTTTATTAATAAATAAATATTAATTTATTAATAAAAAATTGAAAGTAATTAAATAAAACTAAACTATTATACTTATGATCATAGATATTTACAAAAATCAAATGACACCTAAACCGATATTTATCTTTATTGATGGCAGTTACTTTTGCTTCTATCGTTATCATTCATTATTAACATGGTGGAAAAATGCTTATCCTGAGCAGCAGGATGTCTTAAAAGATCCTTATCAGAATAAAGAATTTGTAGATAAATTTAAAAAGACATTTGTTGAAAATGTACAAAAAATTCCAAAAGGGTTAAATCTAGATAAAAAAATAAATCCGATAATGATTGTGGGAAAAGATTGTAAGCGTGCAAATATATGGAGAAACGAATATTTCTCTCAATACAAGGCAAACAGATTGAATAATCCCGAAAATGGATTTATGGGTGGACCGTTCTTTCAAATGGCGTATGAGGAAGAACTTTTTGTAAAAGGTGGTGTTAGTTCAATCCTAAAACATCCTAAATTAGAGGCAGATGATTGTATTGCGTTATCAATAAAACATATTCTTGAATATTTTCCAGAATGCACAGTTTATGTGATTACTTCTGATAAAGATTATTTACAATTGGCTTGTGATCGTGTACATTTATACAATTTAGCGTTTAAACAATTAACAGAACAAAAAAGTTGTACAGGAAATCCAGAATGTGATTTATTTTGCAAAATATTGACAGGCGACATAAGTGATAATATACCATCTGTATTTCCAAAATGTGGTCCAAAAACAGCATTAAAATATTTTGAAAACAGAGAATTATTAGAAAAAAAATTAAATGAATCGCCTGATTTTAGAAAACAATATGAATTAAACAGTAAAATTATTGACTTTAATAATATACCAGAAGAATTGGTTTTAGAATTTATGAATAGTCCAAAATAATATAAAAATAATCCATTTATAAATATAATGAACTATACATTGAATATAATACTATTATGTGTATTTTTATATTATTCACAATCTCAATCATCTCAAATGCATCATCATTCCCAAACATTAAATCATTTTTTCATTCGTTGGTATGCAGTTAATTCAAACCCAAAAATAAGAAAATCTTATATAAATCCAGTTATAAAGGCAATAACAAATACAAATGAAAATTTAAAAATATTTTTTATAAATACAAGTGGTGAATATACAAAAATATCAGAAGAAGATAGGTTTTTTATAGAAACGGTGTTATCGCTTATGTTTTAATTTAAATATTTAAATATAATTTAACCATTATTATTATGGATTTTATTAACAATACACTTCCAGATAATAAAACAATAGATTTCAATTTATATATTTTGGATCCTTTGTCTGTGATAATTAAATTAGCAATAATAAGTAATAAACCAGTAGGTACCAAAATATATATTGATAGAAATATAATTTACTTACAAGAACCTGGTATGTTTCAAGCAGTCTGTAGATATGTTTTAAAAACTAATAAAACCGATATACAATTTTTATATAATCCAATAGAATTAGCATGTAAAATATATTTAACAAAGGAAAGTGTAAAGACTCATCCTAAAATTAAAGAATTATTTCAATGTGCGCAAAATGGAATATCAAAATTAATTGAAACGTACAAACATTGCTCTATAATGAGACTTTGTTTTAATTATTTTTTTGCAATTATTTCAAATTATTTTGTTAGTTTAGAAGAAAATAAATTCATTGATGTATTATTTAGAAAAGATGGAATGACTCCATTATATACCCAAGAACTTATAACAAGTTTATCTAAATTATGGACTCCGGAAAAAATAAAAGTTATATTAAATCTAACAACATTTTTATCTAGTGATGAAAATGCAGAAGCCAATGTAAAATCACTAGAAACAATTATTGAAAGTATTGATAAAAATGTTCAACAAATTATAAATTAATTATAGACCTTGATTTTGTTGATAATATGGTCGATGATGATGTAAATAATCTGGGAATTGATTAGGAAAATGATTGAATCTTGAAGGAGGAGGAGGATATATACAGGAAGGTGGAGGCGGTATAGAAAATGGAGAAATAGTTGGTTGTACACTTATATTTTGATTTCTTTTCAAGACATTAATATCATGTTTAATTTCTTGTAATTGTATCGTTATTTCATTTAATCTATACAAAATTAAATCTATTTGACTAGTTTCTGCTTTTGTAGAACTTTTATCTGATAAATCTTCGTTTTTTATTGGTTTGTCCGTATTTATATTAACTGTATTCATTTAAATATACATAAAAAATCCTTTTAATATGTAATTTGAAATAATTATATATCATCATGTACAATAGGTAAATTATCTCTTACAAAATATGCTTCCCCTTTTTTGTTCCAACTAACAACCAATGTTATTATTTCTACACCTACCTTAAAAGCAGTTTTGAATGCCTCTCTATATTGTGGATCTACTATAGATGGTTGGAATCTATTTACGTCTATCCTTTGAATAACATAACACATTATACATCTAATTTTTGGATCAGATGTTTTTATAAGTGTTAACTCACGAATATGTTTTAATGCTCTTGGACTAACAGTATCTTCGGATTTTTTTCTATATCCATCTGGAAAATAGGCTACTTTTGAATTATAATCTCTGTCGCTAAAATCATGCTTGCCTCTGTCTTTTTTATCCAAATCTTCATAATCTGCTAGAGGTACATTTTTTACTTCCATAATAAATGGAATGCCATTACTGTCAATACCTGTAAAATCAAAACGAGAATCTACTTTGTCCTTTATGAAAATCGTTGTTTCTTTGCGAAATTTTTTAATATTTAAAAGACTTGATAAACAATTTTTTGTTAATGCTGATTCAACTAATTGTTCTGCAAGTTTAGGATGAATTCCTATAATATTCTCGTTTGTTCCATGTTTTACTACAGACAAAAACACAGTATGAGTACACTTTAGTCCTGCTTGATTCTTTGGTTTTGTCTTGGATTCCTTATTCTCAGAAATCAAGACACTTGAGTTTACTTCTGCTAATCCGCAGCATCCGAGTGAAGCAGTGTGGCCTAGATAGATCTCATCTGTATTTGAACACTGAATATCTGCCACATATGGCGATTTAATAAAAGCCGAAGGCCTTTTGAGTATGGTTCCTTCTATAAGATTGTCTAATTTAATTAACAACATGTTTTATGAATAATAAAATATTATTATTGAAATTTTATTATTCAATTTTTTATAAAATACTTATTTCATTTTACAGTATTTTTATTAGCGTCTTTTCATTGTTTTCTGATTATCACTATTATTTGTTTTGATATTTTTGCTAGTTTTTTTTGTACCTTTATTTGAGGAATATATATAAGCAGCATTTTCTCTCATTTCTAAAGGAGCATATGTTAATCCAAATATTTCTGCATAGGCTTCTCTTATTCGCTCATATGTACTTTGACATCTTATTACCGATTTTTGAAATATATTTGCTGATTTTCCAGGATAAACTTCAAGTTCTATTTCTATATAAAAAGACAACTTTGACTTCATCTCTTTAATACTATACTTATAGCCACTATTATCACTGTAAGGTGATTTACTATAAGGTAATGATCTATAGGGTGATGCATATTTACGTGAATAAGGTGGTCCCATGCCAGGATAACCCATGCCAGGATAACCCATGCCAGGATAACCCATGCCAGGATAATTCATGCCAGGATATCCCATGCCAGGATATCCCATGCCAGGATATCCACTTGGAGGTAACCCATATACGCGATCTGCACCAGGCGTATAGTAACTATAAGGCTTAAATTCTGAATATTTTTCACTAGCATTTTTACCTCCATAAACCAATGGAATTCTGTGTATATCTTTATCAGCATTTTCAGTTTCATATTTTGTATATTCTTCTTGAAATTTAAGAAATTTATCAAGAAATTTTGGTATCTTTGAAAAAGAATTGTTGTCTCGTGCTTCAAGTGATGAATTAAATCTATAATATTTATTGTATATAGAATATAATATATACTCAGGTATTTCATCAAATTTATAAACGTATTTTTTTGTACCTAGATTCATTACAATATCATAATGGTTATCCTTATCATAAAACATAAATATGTAGTCATCAAAATCAATTGGAGGATCTTGTGCATATGTATTGAGAAAATCAATTGTTATTACACTTTCATGGTCAATATAATTAAATATATTTTTACGTTTTTTTACAGTTAATGTACCCTGAGTTCCAGTATCATCTATTAAGTAATATGTTATTTCCACAGGTGACGTTAATTCATCAATTCCAACTATAATTTGTTCCACTTTTGGTAGTTTATCATCATTGTTCTTATAAATTTTCATACCATTATCTTCTAATCTTATCCTATCCCCTACATAAAATGTATTAATATTTATGTCTTTTAATGTTATTGGTATTATTTTAATTTTAAGTACATTTTCAATAATGTAAATTGCAGTTTGATCAGCCCAAAAACATCTTCTTAAATTGCCATCATCATCCCTACATTTTGCTTGAATTGTTTGTCTAACTTCATCTAATGTTTTGAATCCGTTTGGCATGTATGTATCTGGATCATAATTTAATACAAGCCACTGATAATAATTAGTAGAAGGATCATCATTTATGTAAATATCTTCTAAATCAATATTGGGTATACCGCTTACATCTAAAGTAATAGGATTATCTCGTTGTTCATCAACTTGACGAATATCCATCAAAGTCAATAATCTAATATAATTTTCTTGAGTAAAATTATCAGCAACCAACCTTCTCAATGATTCTACAGTATATCTGTTAATAGGAGGTTGTCCTGGTAATAAAACACTAGTCTGAGGAACTGTATAAGGATTATTTGTTGTCGCATTTAACATGTCAAGTTGTGCATTCAAAGTATCTGCTAACGTAACAAAAAAACAATCACCATCACCTTTAACATTACTTATAACCCAGTCACTAGAAGTAGTATCTTTTGTTTTCATAATTCTATCATTAACAGCCTGTTTTTGCAAAAGTAACATTTGAGAATTAACATTCAAAGATAGAGTTTCATTATAATTTGAAATTTCTTTTTTAATCCAATATGTACTTCTAACTGTATATTCTGGAATATCAATTTTTACTTCATCCAATATTTTTCCGCATTGTGTAAGAAAATTAGTGTCTTCAGTTATTGGAAATAAATCCTCTACACCTTCACATTTTGCTTTTAATTTTTTTATTGCATTTTTCATATTTTGAATGCGTCCATCTGTATATTTTTGATAATTTTTGTTATCATTTATCCCCCTTTTAACAATATCCAATAATCTATCTAAATCTGCCTCATCCATATTTACAGGCCTACCAGTAATTCTAATATCTGCTAAAGAAATATCAGGAAATTCTATATCCTCTATTTGTATTGATGATGGTATTGAATTTATAGTCTCTCTAATTTGTCTTAAAAGATCTTCTTTGGATTTTGACATCTTAGAATTAACTTCTGACCTATTTACATCAGCAGCATATAAACGTCTTTGTCTTACACAACTAACTTCTAAAAAATATGTATATAAAATAATTAAATTATATAATTCAATGTAGTTTTCTAATAATCTTATGTATTTTTGCATTTGATCAATTAAAATAGTTGTTTTTTCATTTGGTTTTTTCTTTCTTAAAAAATAGAGAACATTGTTACCATAGTTATCAACTAATATTAGTTGTGAAGTAGGTAAATTAATGGGATCTGGTTCATCATCAGGATTATCACCACTTGTAGAAGAAGGTTTTGGAGCAGGTCCAGCCGTTGTAGTACTAGAAGTAGGGCTACTTGAAGAAGCACCAGCAGTGTATAGTAAATTGGCATTATCCGGATTAACAATAACATCGTTATTTTGACCTAGAATGTTGCCTTGATCTACATTTAAATTTGGATCGGCACCTCCAATCATAACTGCTCCTCCAGAAATGCCAGGAGATGGAGGTTTTTCATAACTTATTCCAACAATTTTGTTTTTTTGAAACATTTGTTTCGTTGATTCCGAACCATATTGATTGTTATAATCTGTAAGTAGTACTTGTGTACCTTCTAATAAATTAGTTGTTTCTAAAAATAAAATGTTAGTTGCATTTTCAATTGTATAATAGTACATTTGCCAAATATCATAATTATTAAAATAACTAAAGAGCATTACCCTGTAATAGAATATGTAGTATATTTCAACTTGCATTAAAATCAATCTAGGGTTATTAATATATTTCTGCATTTGTCCTATGTAAAAAGAGTTAGATATGCTAAGTTTTCCATTTTCTTTATGGTAAAATACCTTTTTTTGGTAATCAATTAAATTCTGATAAAACATTGTAAAATTATTAAAGTTTTCAAAAAAAGAATCAGAATATTTATTAGATGGATTATTTTTAATTATACTTGAACATATATAAATATCCAAATTAATACATCTAAATACTAAATCTAATCCCATCATATTTGGAAAAAATGTAGCGTAATTTTTCTTAATAAAAACTAACAATTTTTTTTGTTTTTCAAAATAGTCTTGTTGTGCTTTGTATATATCATTTAAAATACTTGCTAATTCAACAATTTTTGAAATATAGTCACTGGTATAAGTAACAATATCATATAATATATTATCAAATGTTTGCTTATATTCAGAATATCGGTCAAACTTAGTTTTTACATTAGAACTTGTACTTGTTTTATTGGAAGACTTTTGTAAAAAATTTACAACTTCATTTAAAAGTATGGGACCTTTTGCGTCCTTTTTAATTTTATCCAAGACATCTCTATTTAGTAATCTTTTATCCTTATAATAAGTAGCATCCTGAGCAATTTCCAATTCAAGATTGCTAAATTTATTGTATGATGCTATTAACGTACTTTTTGAAAAAGTATATTCTTGGTAATATTTGACAAAATCACTTTCAGGGTTGGTTTGAATATATTCAGCAATCATAGATGGAGATAATAAAATGGTGAATGTTAAGGGATCCTTACCTAAGTCAATATTTTGTTCATCATCATTAACAACTTTATTTTCTTTTAAAGATTCAAATAAACTCTCAAGTCTAGAGTTAAGACTATAAAGTTTGCGTTTTTTGTGTGCTCTTTTTGGAGACAGTAGTTCAGGAGTAATATTTCCATTAATATTATTTAATCCGGATGCTAAATTGCTTGCGTTCATATTTTTTGCCAAATTTATTGAAGCCAAATTTCCACTACGTATTGATTCTGGTATATCGGCTAATTCTTCATCGGCTTCTTGTTGTATAGTTGTACTATTAATGCCAGGTATTCCAAATAATTCTTCAATAGGTTTTTTGTCAAGTGACCAATCACTTTTATTATATTTTGCTCCAACAATAGTAAAAGGTTTTTTGTTGATATAAAATAAATTATTTGTTTTAAATAATGTCTGTAAAGTTAAATTAATATTATTTGTAATAATTCCCTTATCTTTTGCCTCCAATAAATTTATTGGTTTTTGAGCATAAAATAAATTACTAAGGGTTCGGTTAATCATAGTGTCAAATTGATTAGGTTCAAAAAACTGAGTAAATAAGTTATCTTTAGGGACACCATAAGGTATATCTTTAATTGCACGCCATCTATATTTTACAAGTGGATCAAAATATACAACATGACTTCTGCTAGTTGGTACTGTCATGTAAGGTTCATATTTTATTTTAAGATGATTAGGTACCCTTGTTTTTATATATATAATTAAAGTATTTGGTACTTTAATCTTTGTTATATCTGTATTATTCTTTATATTATCTTCTGGTGAAGTAGTTGTCATTATTTCGGGTGTGTTAGTTTCTGGTGTGTTAGTTTGTTCCAATGGTTTATTTGCAGCCGTTTTCTCTTGTGGTGCTACTTGTGATGTTGCTACTTGTGACGTACTATCTACTTGTGAGGGTGCTAATTGTGAAGTATTACCTAGTTGTGAGGGTGCTAATTGTGACGTATTACCTACTTCTTGTTTTCCTAATCCTAAAAATTCTTTTGAACCAGTTTCTTTTTTTGTTTTTGATCTCTTTCCATCATAAGTTTTGGTCTCTACAGTTCTAGGAGCCTTTAAAGATAAAATTGGACTGCTTTCTCTTTCATATGATCTTTTTATTGCATCTTTTCCAAATCTTACCTTTTTTGTTGTATTTAAAGATGATTTAGGATTTTTACTTCTAGTACTCATATCTATAATATTCGTAGATTTTTAAATTATAATAAGTTGGTAAAATATACGAATAATTAATTAAAAGATTTATTAGCATTATCTAAATATTCTCCAAACATAACAAAATTTTTTCTCTGTAATTGCTTTTGTTTTTCTTTTTTTGCTTTTTCAAGAACAGCAATAGCATTGTTGATTTCTTGTTCAGAAATAATTCCATCGTTGTTATCATCAATTAGTTTAGATAATATTCTAAATTTTTTGGGTACACAGCAATATGGACTTTCCTCATTAAATAAATGATCTGATAAAATAGTAAAAATAGCGGTAAGTATTAAAGCAATATAAATATCTCTTGTACCCATCCATGCCATTGCAAATATAAGCAACTGTTTAGTGACATTCATTTTAAGATATTCTTCAGTAGAACGACTAAACTGTATAGCAATAAATTTAGAACCAATATTTAATAAAATCATAACGACGCCAGCAAAAAATTTACTGTTATTAAGAAACATAATATGGTTGTTTACAAATGCCAAAGAATTGAATAGAAAATCAAACATAGTTATATTAAATAGATATAAAATCTTTAGTAAATATTCATTTTTCTTAGTTTATTAATAACAAAATCTGGTCCATAGTTACCTATAAAATTTTCGTAATAAGTATTAAAATGTCTGATATAGGGTCTATAAAATTGTTTTATTTTAGGTGTAAAAGATTCTTTAGAGGGTTTAGAATAAACTAACCAAATTAGAAATAAAATGACAAAAATAATAAAAAAAGTCTTATATATTTTATTCATATAATTTAACAATAATTTAATTTTATTGACATTAAATTAAATTATGTACTAAATAATGATAAAACTATTTACGAGGTTTAATGTTTTTATACACATGCGAAATATCGTATGTTTTATTCAATATGTATTGTCCACATGGTCCACAATGATCTTCATTGGATAAATCAACAGTATTGTTTATTTTTTTATCGCATTTATCAATATTCCATCTACCCAATACTTTTTTTTCTTGTTTAATAAATCTATTCAATATGCTTGTAATGAATTTCATTATATATAAAAATAATTTACATTTAAATAGTTTTTATATTGAAAGTTTAAAAAGAAGCACACATGCTGCAAAATCCTTCTGTCATAGTAGTAGTTAAAGTACCTTCTGTAGCAGGAGCAACATTTTCTGTAGAAGCAGATTTGGGTGTTGGTAAACTATTAGAATCAGTTGCTCTCACATTAAGACTACTATCTACAACATCAATGCCTCCACTTGATGAATCATTTTCACTTTGTTGAACTTTTCTTTTAATTAATTCTTTGTTAGCATCGGCAGTAACAACATTTATTTTATCTTCAGGAGCGACAGATGTAGTATCAGCATCAACTCCAATAGTTTTTGGTGTTAAAATATCTGAGTCAGCATTATCCATACCTTCAACGACAGAACCAAATTCTCTAGAAGCAACAATAATTAATAAAGCAACTAACAAACCTAGTGTAACATTATTCATAGTTACAAATATCAAAATAGCGAGTAAAATAATTTTACCTAAAATAGTGTTATAAATATTATAAATCATTGAAGGATTAATAAGTAGAATAATGATTAATCCAATAAATAAACCTAAAACTCCGCGCATCTTCATATTCATTATATAAAATAAACAAATATATTTATTTGGAGTAAAACTAATTTATATAGTAATTAGGTTTTGAGAGTGTTTTTTAAATAATTATTATCTTAATTTTTATTAAGAGAATGTCTAATTTAGCAATAACCGCTGAACCAATTTATAGTGAAAATAATAATTCTAGTTATAGTGACACTGCTATCTCAAAGAAGAAACGAACCCATAATACGACGCAAAAAAATAAGCAATCTTCTTATGAATTTAATTCGGCTAAAGTGAATAAAGTACTAGCATCTATTCATAATGGTTTACCAGATGATGATGATGATGGTAACTATGTGAGCGCAAAACATTCAGAAAATTTTCAACCAATGAATCCTTTTAATCCTCCTCCTAAACCAGTTTCTATGGGTTCTGAACGAACAAAAAATCCAGATGGAGACGGTTTAGCGCCTGTTCCTGCAGAAGAAGAAGAATTGGATTTACAAAAATTAGATAGTAATTTTATGAATGATGCTCAAGTGAAGGAATATTACAGACGACTGGTACCTACTTATACAAATAGAAGTGATAATAATAAACCCTATTATCCAAATCCATCGAATTCTAGTAATGAGTCTTTTTTATCTCCTTCAGATAATAATCAAATACTTATTGAAAAACTGAATTACATGATAAATCTTTTAGAAGAACAGCAAGATCAAAAAACAAGTAATGTTACAGAAGAAGTAGTTTTATATTCTTTTTTGGGAGTTTTTATTATTTTTATTGTAGATAGTTTTGCAAGAGTTGGTAAATATGTGCGTTAATTTTATAATTAATATAATTAATATAATTAATATAATTAATATAATTAATATAATTAATATAATTAATATAATTAATATAATTAATATAATTATTTTATTGTTTTAGGTCCAAATGGAAGAAGCATAACGAGTATTCTTACAATCATAACAAGTTTTATATTTTTCATTAAATATAATAGCACCGCATTTACATTTTTTTGTTTTAGAGAAGCATTTTTGACATCTATGTCCTCGTTGTTTAACTTTTTCTCTATTACATTTACTGCAATATATATATTTTGTACAACAATCTTGACAATGTTCATTTGTACAAAAATCACGTTTTCTACAAGTAATACAGTTAGTTTTATTTCTACAAAAACTACAGTAATTGTCTGAACGATTACGATGTTTTTCGCCGCAATCCTCACAAAACCCTTTAATTCCTTGTAATTTTTTAGGATATTTTTCTAAAATATTACAGCATTTGACACAAACACATAAACTTTGTCCTTCGTCTGTATTCAATAATAATATTTTTTTTGTAACTTTTTGACAACATGTGTCACATTCTTCTACAACTAAATCTTCAATAGTATTATCGCTATCTTTATTTACTATGTTAAAATATTCAAGATGTTCATCATGTGTACCTCCGTAATATTGATATGTTTGTTTGACAGTATCAATGTCAAGATGAGTTTTTGCAAGTTCTTCACGCATTATTGTCATATGTTTAATTTCATTTTTTCTTTTTGCATCTTCAATGAAGCGCATATATTTTGGATCGTTATCGCGCTTATCCAAAGTGTTTTTAATTTTTTGTGGTTCAATAAAGCCTGTTTTTTTAGCACAATCGCAACCAATTAAAATATTTTGGTTACTGTGTATATTAGTAATTATAAACAAATTTTCAGGACTACAACTATGATGACAAGCACAGCGAAAGTAATTTGCCGCATATTCTTCTAATCCATCCTCTTGATTGTCAGAAGAGTATAGAGAAAAATGCCATTGGTGTTTATTGCTTTCATTTAAGATTTCTTGAAAATTACTATATAAATCTAAATTAGGTATAATAACGCAAATCATAATAGCAAAGAAGTCTGGATGTGATTCAAACTTATTAATATTAATAGATCCATGTTCCATATCAAATTGATCTTGGTTTTGTTGAATATATTCTCTCAATTTGAGTTGTGTAGGTAATATTAAATCCATATTGGTTAAATATAAATTAGACAAATCATTATTGCGTCTCAAATTAGCAATAAATTGTTTAAATTTTGAATTAAATATTACACGTATTTTACTGAGATGATCGTCATTATTATGTGTACTATTATCGGAGTCATAATCCATTTTGAATCAAATGTATAAATTAATATAAAATATTGTTTGATGATTCAATTTTTTCTTGTGTATTAATAATGTTCAAAGGATATAGAAATCACATAAAATGTAAGAATACAACTAACAAGAATATAATTAGTTTACCCCAGGTATCAATGTGCCGTAAATGTAATAAATTTAATCCCATAATTCAATCTCCTGCTCAAAGTAATATTAGTAAATGTTTATTTTGTGGACAGCCATATTATATTATTAAAAGAACTTAAAGGGCTTTAAGTTGATTTTTAATTTATTATTATACAGTTTCTTGAATTAAATGAATTGTAAGCAAAATTATAAAAAAAATAAGCACATGGGGATATTATTATTGGATGTGTTTTTATGCAAATATTATTTATTATTTTTTCGTTTTCACTTATATTTTCTATTACTAGATACTTAAAACTACTTTCTTTCTTTATCAATGACCATAAACTTACCTTAAACCCATTTATAAATTCTTCATTAGATAAATTTCTATTTATTGAACAAACGCAAGATAAAATTTCGGCACCTTTTTCTATATAAGTACAAGTCTTTTTAAATATATATATAGCCTCTATTTCTCCCTCTACAACTAACATTTTTATATACATATTTTTTGTAGCAACTAACTCCATTAAATTACTTATTTCTGGATAAATTACTATATCCCATCTTTTCAAATTTTCGTTTATAAAGTTATATAGATAATACATATTTTGTTTATCACCCGTTAATAATTTTATATGTGGGGACAATGTGGGTTCAGTAGTCCAATTTCTCATATTAAAACAATATATCTTGTATACTGTCAAAGGTATTATACCTGTTAGTTCTTCTTCTCTTTTAAATAAACTAACACTAATATTTTTATTATTATGTCTCTGATGGTATTCATGAGTCTGAATTATCTGAGGAGCGATATTTTTTTTTCTATAAAATTTGTCAACACATAAATAATCTACGTAATATACATCTAATTCACCCTTACCTATTATTTTTACATGCAATGGACGACTTGACATCACACCTATCAATTTATTAATTTCAATCGTTTTAGATGTTTTATTATCAAGTAATAATTCTGGTTGCCAATAAAACGACCAGTAAGATTTTGTATTATGACCAATAAAATATGGTACAATATTTTCTTGTTTTGGATCATAAATATTGTCTTTGTTTCTTAAATAATTCAAACGAATAGTTAATGTTAGTTCTTTTATATCCTCGTTTGTTAGTTTGTCAAACTCTTTAACTGTTATACTTTTAAAATTTATATATCTATTTTTTTCTGGTAGTTTATGCATTATAATACCTTTGTTATAAAACCAATAATATACATCATAAAAATGAAATACAGGCTGTTGTGCCCAAAATTGATATTTTAATCTTATGTACATAAAAAATAATAAAATACATAATATAATAAAACCCAATATGTATAATATCATTATTTATTATACATATTTACTTTTATTAGGTTAAACTTATTAACATACCAAATAATTTTAACAATACATAATATAAATACAAAAAAATATTTATATTAGCATAAATGATTACAATCCAAATTTTTTTATTTAGAGCATATTTCCAAAAATATTTAGCGTAAATTCTGACGACAAGTCGGACATCTATTGTGACCAACTTGTAAACAACCATTTATACAAATTTGGCATATATAATGAAGACAACCAAAATATCTTATTGTATCCGTTGATTCGGCACATACAACACATTCGGGTATTTGTACAGCATTTGATAAGGGATTAATAACCGAATGAATAACTTCCCCTGATATCTCACCATTTTCAATAAACACTGTCGTTATAACAGGTTCTGGATAATTGTACTGATAATTTTTTAATCTAACATAAAAACTTACATTCAAATTCCTCCCCCATTTGTTTTTCAAAGTTATTGGAGTTGGTTCTAATGCAGGAGCGGCTTCCGCTGCCCTATATATTGTATTCTGTCCAGCCTCAACAATTTCTATATCTTCTTCTGTATGCATAAGAGTCCTTTTTAAAATAGGGATATAAATATTTAAAAATTGTTCTATAGGCCAATAAGGATGGACTTGAAGAGTAACAACATTAGTTGTTAAAACTTCTTTAAAACGTACTGGGACTGTTAATAATGACATTCTGTTATAAAGTGGCTTTGGCAAATTTGATAATATAATATAATAATACTTATCTATTTTAAGTATTAAATTTCAATTTTTTTAATTATTACTTTTGTCAATTGTAAACACTATATCATCATAACGATATTTCATGTGTCTTAAATCATATACTTTAATGAATTTCTTCATCTCTTCTGGAACTTCATCTTTAAGCATATCAATCCAACGCCAATCTTGAACATCTTCAATTATTAGAATTCCATCATCTGTCATTATTTGCGAATACAATTTTATGAATTGTTTCATATGTTCTAATGTATGTGAACCATCGTCTAAGATGAAATCAAATTTAGCATTCTTGTTTAAAAAATTAGTCGTGAAAAAATTAGTATCATAAGCGTCTATTGATGTATGTAATATGATTTTATAATTATTTTTAATACCATCCCATACATCATTAATATTCATCATATCTAATCCATACACATTTGCATTGATAAAAAAATCATTCCATAATTTTATGCTACCTCCCTGAAATATTCCAACTTCTAATACATTTTTAGCAGTATATTTTTTTGTAAATAATAATTTTTGATATAATTCTAAATATGAATGAATAGTGTTTTTATCGGTTCTTGAATTGTCAACAATATCGATTAAACTCATATCAATATTATATATATTAATTCAAAAAAAACAACGCAAACCATGTTAACAATATACTTTGTTGTAAAATGAATTACATATTATAACTGAATCTCGGTATATTATTTTTGTATCTTCATTTTTGAACCATTTCCATTGTAATCTATTTGGATTTAATAATGTCACAGTCCCATAACCATAATCAGTACCATTGCGATAAGCAGACCACGAAGGTTGTTCATAATAGTTTTTAGCATGTCCTTCTAAATTCCCACCATCACCAACTGTAATATATACAGTTCCAAAATCATTAGTATTATTTTGGAATAGAGGATGAGTGCGTTCGTATGCATGTACATGTCCAGTAAAAGCAATATTGACCCTATATCTATAAAATAAATATTCCATAGAATCTCTCATTAATACAGTTTGTTTTTCTTGATAGTGATCTTGATTAGAAGAATACCAAGGACAATGCATAACAACTATGACCCATGGAGTAATTTTTCTATTAACTCTCTGTAAATCCCATTCTAACCATTTATATTGTTCTGATTGAATATCTGTAGTTGAATATGGATTTAAATAAATAATATGAGCAGAAGCAGTATCAAAACTATAAAATGAATTCCCGTAATTATATACACTTTGAAATGTGCTAGAACAACAATATGGTAATTTTAAATCGTCATCATGATATTTAGGAGGTATAGTTATTGGTCCAAACTCAGGTTCTTTGATTTTAGGCATTTTGTAACGTTCCTCAAATGCTCTATATAACATTTGATCGTTAGTGATCTCAAGTTCATGATTTCCAGGTCCTACCATCCAAGGTATTCTAGAAGCCAATGGTTCAATTAATTCTCCATATGAATCCCATAATTTTTGATTACAATCAGCATAACTTAGATCTCCAGCATGTAATATGATTTGTATATCTTTATGGTTATTCAAATTGTAAATGGTACTCTGTGAATCGTTAGTTTGCCCTACATCACCTACAATACCGAATGTTGCCGGAAAATTGCTCCCTACATGCGATGTAGTAGAGAACATTTTTATATCCGATTGCGTATCAGAACTAATATCTCCACATATATAATAATACATCGTTGATGGTTTCAAATTAGTTAATTCCACATGATGAATTGTTCCACTCTCATATAATCCTAAGTTAGGATAATCAAAACTATATGATGTTTCATATCCATATTTAATCATATTTAAATTAGTTTTATTTAAACCGTACCATACAGTTGAACCTCTATAGTTCTTAGTTATCCAAGAAATTATCATAGTTTCCGGATTTCTACCCTGTGCTATATGTATTTGACTTATATGACTAACTGCACCAGTAAAAAATAAAAAAAATAAAAATAATAAAATATAAATCATTTATATTATATATTATCATATATTTATATCTATTACAATATTTATATCAGATCATCTTGAACATTTCATCAAAATCCTATTCCAACTAGTCATCTGTTTCAATGCTGTTATTGATAACGGTACAGACATTTGCTGTGCATAGTCAGACAACAGTAATTTGTCTGAGTGATAATTAAAGACACGATTATCAAATAGTTCTAACGCATTACAATATGAACTTGTCAAAGAATTTCCTCTGTTAAGATGATAAATGACAGAACGATCAAAATTGTAAGAACTTAATAAATCTGCTTCACGAACCACATGATATGCCATTTGATAAGGCCCTAAATCAGGATACCCATATTTTTTGACAGTTGAATAAGACATCGTTTCCATAATTCTTTTTGTATAATATAATTCCTCTTCATTCAACTTGTCCTTGAGAAATAAATCAATATTTTTTATACCTTCATCTTGATTCATATATTTTTTATCACACATGTCATGCAAAACCGCTGAAGTGTAAATTACATTGGTTTGATCCTGTAGATGTGGAAACATATCTAATTGACTTCTGTAATTTTCATCAGCAAAACGTATAACATCCATACTATGTCCTTCAGAATGAGAAGGATCTATATTATATTTTTTTGTCATCATAAGAACAAATGTAAATAAATCGTTTAGTGACACCATTCTCTGTAATTATATTTATTAATATATATAAAATAAATATGATTCAATTTTTTTAAGTTGGCTTCATAAACATATATAAATATTGGTATTCGTACTGACAATGAACCAAATCAATCATTGCTTCTATAATAAAACCTGCGGCTTGGGCTTCATCAGTAATATCTTTAGTAGGTGGCATATACATAATATGCTCATTTTTACGTATTTTTCCGTCAGAATCGCTTTTAAATTTCTCTAAAAATGTAGCAATATTTTTATCCTTATTTAATTGGAAATCTGCATCATAACTAAAATCATTAAATTTAACATGAGTTTTTGTAATACGCTCTTTAGCATATTTTTGAGGTGACACATATAATAATGGATTACCTGGTGGTAAAATAGGGTCAAACATTTCTCTATCAACCAAATGGACAATCAAATAACCCCCTGGTTTTAACCATTTCATACAGTTGGTAAAAAAAGTCATTTTATCCTGCATATAATAAATTGTAAAATATAAACATAAAATATGGGTAAATGTATTGGGTTGAAAAGTAGAACCATCTAAAGCATTGGCAACTTCAAATTTATATTCAGGATAATTTTGTTTAGCCTTTTCAATCATGGATGGGGATATATCAATACCCATAACATCTAATCCTTTAGATGCCATATTTGCTACATGATGACCTGTACCGCATCCAATATCTAAAATAATACTTTGATTTGTAGGTGTAGTTTTATTCATAATTTCTCCAATTTCATAATCATCCTTAAGATTATTATAAACTAGATAATCGTATATGTCGGCATAAAATCCATCATATACATCTGTACCTGTTTTAAATAAAAATTTATCATTTTGTTCAAAACCTTCAATTCCTTGTCTAGGCATTCCCTTAAATACTAAAACTAACAACAAAAGTAAGACAACAAATACAAGTATTTTTCCCCATATACTAGCCTTGTTATATGAAGTCCCGATGGATTTTATAAATAAATTAAACTGTTTTAAAAAACTGGTCATCTATATATTATCTAGTTTTAAAAAAAGTGTAGTAAACAATAATTTATTTATTTTTTAAAGCATTAGTATTTTTATATAAGTTTTTTTAAAAAGTGATAATAATGAGTGATATAGAGATTAATGATGTACGACAACCCAAAGATTTTAAAGGTATTACATTTTCTGAATTCAAAAAAACCGATGTAAAAAAAGAATTATTGACTAGTTTGTATAATTCAAAAATAGAACCCGCTTGTTATTGGAGTGCAGAATTGATATGTGCTGGACATTATTCGGACTTATGGGATACAGTTATTGGATTTTATACTAAACATATTCATATTGGTAATCCAAAATTGATATCATATATTGATTTAAGGATATCAAATTTTAAAGAAATAGTTGCCAATGGGTATGTAGATATGGAATTACGTTTAAGAAATAATTATAAAATGAGAAAATTATTTTGTGAAGTAATGTGTGTTTTATGTGAAGCAAAAAAACGCCATTGCTATAGTGAGGTTAAAGTGAAACCAGCAGATTTTGATTTAACACAAATGACCGAACGATTTAAAGCACCATCTGTTAAATATGCCGATGAAATTTTTTTGAAAGATGACCCTAAAGAATTATTTATAGCAGCAAATGAATTTGCTTACAATTTAACTGAAGAAGGAAAAAATAGTGTTAGTGCATGTTATTGGATGGAATGGATTATTGAATTTGAAAATATATGTAAACAAAAAAAGGAAAAATTCAAGTGTGAACGTAGAGTGTTTGCCAAAGTGGAGTCTAAATGTCAAATGGATATTATATGGATTATATGGGATATTTTTTTAAATGAATCAAAAAAGAAGAGTACTCTTATTCAACGTATGATTAATAGCGCTTTAAATATATTTTGTTTACGTTATAAAACAGGTTGTCATAAAAAACGAAGATTATTGATGTATTTTGTTATTGAAATTTTTACTGAACCTTTCTCTACTGAAGAAGATATAGTAAAAGAAAAGGATAAAATTTTGGTTATATCACAAAACATCAATAAAATTTATAAACAAATCAAAAAAAATGAACATTCACCTGGTACCGATTATTTATATCAAAATATTAAGGCATCTAACTTAGAAAAAACAATTGCCAAATTAGAAACTATGAATAGTTTAGGTGCGGAATATATTCCACGAATTTCTTAGAATATACAACAAAATAATATAGTATTATATATAATGAAAACTAGATATCATCGTAAAAAACGCGGAGGTACACGAAAAGTTAAATCTTCTCCAACTAATCAATATACTCAACAAAAAATTGTAACTATGTTTCTACAAATGTTAAATACTGTAAAATTGTATCATTGGAAAACAACTAATTATGCACAACATAAGGCTACTGATGAACTTTACAGTAACTTAAATGAAAATATTGATACATTTGTTGAAATCATGCTAGGAAAAAAAGGAGATAGAGTTAATTTAACTGGACAAAAAACTATACCATTATTAGATTACACTAATCTAGAAGACTTTGAGAAAGAGATAGAAAAATATAAAAATTTCTTAATTGAAATGAATAAAGATGCTGGAATCAATATAACTAACAATAGTGATCTATTAAATGTACGTGATGAAATTTTAGGTAACTTAAATAAATTCACATATTTATTAACATTTAAATAACATAATTGTATCTTTTAGACATGTTATAAATATTTAATTTTAATATGTTAAAAATGTTAAAATGTTAAAAATGTTAAAATGTTAAAAAATTAATATGTATTTTTAATATAATGAGCACAAGAAGTGAGTATATTAAATCTGTTACTGAAAGTATACCAGATGAGTTACAAAGTCCATTCACAGCCGCTTCAGCCTCTAAAGCACCTAGCGGCAGTTCAGGATCATTCTTAGATTATTTTGCTAATATAAGTTGGCAAACTTGGATAATTATTATTTTAATTTTAGCATTGTTAGGAATAAATATTTTTGCTTATTTAGCAAAAGGAACTCAAGCAACAGCAACTATTTTTGATCAAGTATTTACACCAATTTTGAAATTATTTGGGTTTAATGCTTTAGAGACCACTAAACAAACAGTACAAACGAGTGCTACTGGAACAAAAGCAGGAGTTGACATAGTTTCCGGTGCTACAACAGGAGCAATTACTACAATTGAAAAACAAGCAGCACAAAATCAGTCAATGACTCCCATCTCTACAAGTGGAACATCTATTGGTGTTTCTACTACTAATATTCCTCAGGGTCAAATGGCAGCCAGTTCACAACAAGGAGTGCCTGTTCAAAAGCAAATTCAAGATGCTGGATCTGCTATGGAATGGCAAGAAGATACACTACAAAAAGCGTTGGGAAATGCATCTCAAGAAGCCAATATAATGCCAGATGATTCACGTAGTTCAATTCAAACAACAGGTAAATCTGGTTGGTGTTATATAGGAGAAGAACAAGGTATACGAACTTGTGCTCCTGTAGGTGTTAATGATATGTGTATGAGTGGAGATGTATTTCCATCACAAGAAATATGTATGAATCCTAATTTAAGAGCATAAAATAAAATAAAATAAAATAAAATAAAATAAAATAAAATGATAAAATACATATTATTTTATTTTAACTATATTTTAACAATTTTTACACGTAACTCTTTTTGGTATTTAATTGTATGTAAAAGTAATAATAACGGCACCTGGACCACCAGTGCCTCCAGAATAATCGATAATAAAATTGTCATAACCTTCTCCCCCTCCTCCAGAACCATAAGTTGTAGCAGACGCTCCATTAATTGAGGTATTATAAGTACCTCCACCTTGACCGTTATTACCACAATTTCCTCCAGACCCTCCACCTTGACCACTCTCACCACCTCCGCCACCTCCTCCTGAATATAGTACATTATATAAAAATCCACCACTATTGCTACCGGGGGTAGAATGGACACTACTAGTGTAAGGAGGAAACACGTCTCCTACGCATCCATTACCGCCATTACCTCCTGAGTAATTTGCAAAAGTACCAGAAGGAAATGTGTTTATAGAGTTACCACCACTTCCACCAGCACCATTACCACCACTAGTTCCATTATCTCCAGAAGTTGATTGTACATAATACGATGAGTTTGAAAATGTTGTTAAACTACTGAATGATATTGAATAAGGAGAATTAACGTCAGTAATAAATGATGATAAAACACCAATACCGCCTCCACCGCCTCCACCGCCACCGATTATTGGAGTTCCCGAGTAACTGTCTCCACCATCTCCGCCTCTACCTACAACAGTAATTGTTGCAGATACTTTTGATTTAAATGTAATAGTTCCGTTACTAGTAAATGTTATTGTATAATTATTATTATTTACAGCGATAGTTGGATTACCTGTAGTAGTATATGGTATTTTTGGTTCAGGTTTTGGTGTTGGTGTTGGTGTTGGATCAGGCTTTATCGGGTCTGGGAGTCCTCCTGACCTTCCCAGAAAAAAATTGTATAAACCGTCAACATTACCATCGGTATTTCTTAGATAATAGGCCGCTATACGTCTAGTTGCCCCTCCACCAGCCGCATTATTACCACATACAGCAGATCCCCATGTTCTATATCCTCCAGTTGCTGAAAGTCTTTGGGTACGAATATTTCCAGTGTTAGCCATATAAATTATTCAAATATAATTATTTTAGATAAGGATAAATAATAATTATTCTAAATATGTATTCTATTCAGACAATATTATTTATGGTGGAGCACTTATTTTTAAAATTATAATACCGCTTGCACCGTTACCGGATGGACTCCAAAAATATGGATTAGAAGGAGTTTGATAACCAAACCCACCGCCACCACCGCTGCCGGTATTAGGTGTTGCAGGATTAATAGGTGTACCATTAGGTGTTGGAAAGTTACTAGCACCATCACCCCCTCCGGAATTACCTTGTCCCACTAATGAAGTTGAAGTTGTTCCACCACCTCCTCCTCCTCCATAAAAGTATCCATCAATACCCAATTGACCTAAACCTCCGTCACCTCCTCCTCCACTATTACCATTATCACCAGGAACACCTATAGACTCTAATGTAATTGTTCCCGAAGAATTTATTCTAGTTAAACTTCCACCAGCACCACCACCACCTGATGAATAACCAGCAGTATCAATATAATATGAACCACCTGGTGCGCTTTTTACTCCAGAACCACCCCCTCCTTGATCTGAATAGTATGTTTCGGCTATCCCTCCTCCCCCTCCATATACCGAATTTTGCGTAGTGACGATGTTTGAACCAGTTACTATGTCATATGTTCCTACAATAGAAGTATCGTCTCCGTGTGAGGGGATAGAAGTATAATTTGGTCCCACTTGTCCAGCACCAATATTTAACGACCATGTATCTGATGGTACAGTTATAGGTGCTGCAGAATTTAAAACTTGACCACCGCCTCCTCCATTTGTACCAGAAGCATAATATCCTGCTGCTCCAGCACCACCTCCACCTACTAAAGTAAATTCAATATTTAGTTGATAATTATATGTAATTGTTGCACTATTTAAATATGTTAAAACAATAGATGTATATGGTGGATTTGATAAAATATTTGGTGAACCGGTTGTAGTAAATATAACAGGTAGTGAAATATCAAAGGGTTCTGATTTAGCGGATTCATATGTTGTTCCATCTATTGATGCGAGAGTTGTTATTGTAATAGTGTATGTTTTATTAATAGGTAATGGTGATGTTTTATATGTAGTAATTGTTGCATTACTATCATAAATATCATTAATGTAAATATTATAACTAGATGGAGTAAAACATAAGTAAGAAGGTGCAGACCATGAAATATCTATTGTAGCAAAACCATTATATTGATCATTATATATTAATACCAAATCTTTCTTCACTAATGTTATATTAGTAGGAGGTTGTGGCCATTTATAATAAATTGTAATTGGTGAGGAAAGATCACTAACATGTTTATTGGAATCAACAGATGCAACCTTAAATATATATGTAGAACACGAAACAAGACGTGATAAAAGAAAACTTGTAGTGGTAGATGTAGCATATAATACATTTGTTCCAGAAGTACAATCATAAATATTGTAAGAAGTAGGAGTATTACAATTAGTTGGTTTATCCCATGAAAGTAAAACTCCCCCGGCATTCTGATATGCATATTTTAGATTAGTAGGAGGGTTAGGCCAGCCAACTAATGTTGTAATAGAAACTGTTGGACTCTCAACTCCATTAATATCTACAGAAGATATATAATAAGTATAAATATTACAATTAATTAAACCAGATTGTACAAAAAATAGATTAGTAGTAGTTCCAATTAATCCACTTGTATTATAAATTTTATAACTAACAGGAGGATCACAATTATTAGGTGAAAGACTCCAATTTAAACGAATAGTATCAAAACTAATAGTTGTATAAGATAAATTATATGGAGGTTCAATAAAAGAAACATATATTTGTTCAACATTGGATTTTTCAGAAACAACATTACCGTTAGTATGTCCTCTAATAAAATATGTATATAATTCACAGTTATTTACTATTAGTTGGGTGGTAAATGTTTTCCCATCTACAATACTAACAATAACATCGTTTTGATAAATTTCAAAAGTAAATACAGGTATACAAATTTCGCTTTGAGTCCATTTTAAAGTAACTATTTCTCTATCAAAAGATACACTAGTAATAACTGGTGGATAAGGTTTAACAGCACTTACATAAGGTGGATCATTAGGTGGTCCGCTTGTAAATGGCCATTTATTTGTACTATTAGACATTACATATCTTTGTCTAGGATACCAAGTAGGTACTCCATCATTCCAATATAATGCTTCAATAGGTCCAGGAACATCTGAATCTGTAGTAAGATTATACATTTGGTCTGCTCGTTGTGTAATAATTTCTCCAGTACATACGTTTTCTTTAACATTACATAATAAATTTCCTTCATCAGGAATAATAATAGGTACAATAGGTGTGACATCAGGTACAGAAGGAATTACAGTTCCTGAATCAACTACAGGTGGAGGTGGAGGTGGGGGTGGAGGATTTTCGGATGATCCACCTACAACAGGAGGTAGAACCGGATAATCAATAACTTTAATACTTGGACAAGTAACAGGAAGCAATGTAGTTCCGATAGGTACCCCATTTGCAGGATTAATAGCAATATTAAAGGAAGCAATTCTTTTTAGACTAGTATTATTAGGATTTGTATAACCTCGTGTACTTTGTGTCGCCCAAGTAGTATTGCGATTGACCCATTGACCTTTTGCAATTAATGAATATCTTTGTCTTTGAGTTAAATTACTACTATTTTTTTTATATTGTAAAACATTTCCTTTATTTAGTTGTTGTATTTTTCTGGCTAAATCAACGCTAGGTACAACTTCTCCAGTTAATGGAACAGTTACATATGGCTCAATATAAATGTCGGTTACTACAGAACAACTATTTTGAACTCTAGACCATTCTCTGGGGGGCTGCGGCAAATAAGGACAATTACCATTTCCATAACAAGCCATCTTGGAATAATATGATATATTAAATTATTTAATAAAATTTAATATATTTTATACATTTCCAACGTGTACTAATTGTTATCAATCCATTCAGAAACTATTTTGTAATCAGTTGAATGTTTAGTTTCACATACTTCAATTTCATAATTATATGAAGAAATATTTCCAAGACCAAACCAACCAATACCCCAATTAAAACCATCTATTTTTTTACTCACAATATGAATAGAATATTTATTTGGATATATAACTATTTTATGTATATCACTTGTATTTAACAGAAAATTAGTTAATTTAAGAAATTTTGACATATATAACAAATTTAGTTATTTTTAAATTAGTATATTTAATGTCTTAAGGATTGTAACTATCTGTCATTCCATAAAAAAACCATCTTAAAGACAAATAATCAGGGTTCTTTAAGTTCATAGAATTAGTTCCAGTCATCTTAGTGTTAGGTCCTTTTTCAACTAGTTTAGTTATTGCATTTGTACCTAACGCATAATCATAATACCATAGGTTAGAAATATATCCAGCAAATCCTCCATTTGCTCCAATAAATACGTCACCATAATTTTGTTTTGGAACTCCATGTAAGTTATGGCTTTTTGTAATAGTACCGTTAATATATATGTCAAGTATATTATTTTGACATCGTATCATAACATTAAACCATTTATTTAATGGAATATCGTTAATAACAATATTTTCATTGATAACATTAAATGTGTTCATAATAATGACTAAATTATTAGTATTGGGTGCGATGTAAACCCCTGGTGCGTTGTTTGGGAAATTTAATCCTTGTTCGTCTGCATTTGGATTTCCTGAATAATCATTACCTTTGTAAAATACACATTTGTATTTTCCTGAATTATAAGTAAGATCATCAATAAATATCCAAACTGACCATGTAAATTCTATTCCCTCTGTTGCGTTTACAGAGCGAGGTACAATAATAGAATTTTCAGTTTGAGGACTTTGTGGTATTATAACAAGTTGTTTTGCATCAACCATTCCATTGATAAGTCTAGGTGATCCACTTGGTCCAAAGAAATATCCAAGAAGAGATATTCCTAAACGAAGTAAAACAATGAAGATAAGAAGAACTAACAATAAAAATGCAATTTTTGCAACAAGACTATTTGAATTAAGAAAATCTTGGGTAGCATTGACATATGGATTTGTATTACTTGTGAATGGATTGAATGTAGAACCACTTCCAGTATTTGTTGAATAATTAGAAAAAGTGCTCATCTTTATATATATTATCAAGTTTAAAAAAGTAAAAACTTTTAATTTTCTAAAATCTTATAAATTTGATAGTATTTATAGGATTTATTTTAAAATTCCTTAAAAAGAAAAACTAGATTCTTCAGTATCGCCTTCCATTAGTGAAACCTTCACAGTATATTTTCCAAACAATGATCCCAATAAACTGCCACCATATCCTTCTTTATAAATATTCCAGGCTTTTTGTGGATCACAGGAATCAGGCCAGTATTGAAATCTGGCTGTCCAACCCGAAAATCCTCCATTTGGTGTAATGTAAACAGGAGCATTTGGATCAATTTTAGCAACTCCAGGTAAAACACATGTACGAACAAGTTTTCCATCTATATATAGATCTAATGTACGTCCATAAGCGCTAATTAATAAATTAACCCAACGTTGAATTGGAATATTAGCAATTGGGCATTTATGTACAATTACGTTAGCAGGAGGTTGACCATCTTCAGGAACAGTATCAATACCTGGATAAACGGCTAAAGAAACTAAAATATTATTTTCAAGTGGACCTAATACAACAGAAGGACAAGGTTCTTTTTCAGCCGCTCCTGTGGTCATACGGCCAAAAATAACTTTAGGTTCTCCATAACGATAATTCCAATCATCAATATAAAACCAAATAGAATAGGTAAAATTTGCTGAATTTCCAGTATTAGAAGATGCTAAATCACTAGGTTCAACTTTTTGGGAAGTTTGACCGGCTGTAAGCCCAGTAAGAGTATTTACATCTTTCTTTATATAACGAATAACTATAATTAATAAAATCACTATAATTGCAAATAATAATATATTTTTGACTTCCATTATATTATACATTTAGAAATTTTCTATCTTTGGAATCTAATTAAATAATACGTATTATTTTTACTTAAATATTTATACATAAAACATTAGGTTTGTATTATACTTTCTGTATTATTAGGATCTACTGGTGGATTTTGATTTTTTAGAGACATATAAAGTGTATTAACCGTTAAATAATCTAATGGGGCTTGAAAATATATTAAGTTTGCAATATTACCACTAATTCCATTTTCACTTCCCACACTAAGCATATCATAACTTAGATATGGAACTACTTCTATGGCCGATTTAACTAATTTTCCATTATAAAACACATCTAAAGTTCCTCCATTATAATTTAAAACAATATGATTCCACTTTTGCAATTGTACATTTGGTTGCTTATAGATCATACGATGTCCATCTGCATCTACTTCTTGTCCAAGAGGTACAGATTGTATTTTGTCAATTACATTACTTATTTTTTCTTGTATGCTTTTCCATTTACTTACAGTTTCAGGATTTATTTCAACTTCTTTTTCTTGAATATAATTAACGAAGTTTATATCATCATCATTTACTTTTTGTTTAACTGTGATATAGATTGTATTATCACTTGAATTATATTTAACAGTAGGGTTTTCAGCATATGATAAAATAGGTACGACTTTTGAATATGCCGAACTTGTACTTGGTGGAAATGAATCTAGATAAAACCAAAATGATATAGCATATTGATAACTATGTTTTCCATTTTCATGAGTATCTAGACCATTTAATTTCTCATATGAAGCAATATTATTCAATGAAGATAAAGAAACAGGTTGATTGATTAGTTGATTACCTCCTTGTATTAAATATGTTTGTTTTAACCGTGGAGCAATATAAGAAGTTGTAACAAAATAACTTACTAATAGTACTATACTAACAATTAGTATTATAATTTCTTTTTTGGTTGGTGGTTGAGATTTTCCTTCTTCATATCCTAATATTTTAAGAATACGATTTAATAAGATTATTAATAAACAAGGAATATAGAACAAAGTATTTATGATAAGTCTGTAATACGGATTCTTATCTAAAAATCCACCAGCATTTGCTAACTTATAAATCAAAGCAAATAAACAACATAATAAAAATAAATTAAACATTATATGTAACGCATTTTCTGGTTTAGAAGCGTCTTGATTAAAAATTCCTGTTACTGATAAAAAACCATAAATTAATAGTCCTGAAATTAATAATGCGACAAGTATGTATATACCTTTACCTAGTAGTGCTAACAAAGGATAACCTTCAATATCCTTTACGCCATTTATTTTTTGCTGATAAAAATAAATTAAACCAAATAAAACACAACCTATAAAAACCAAAAAGAACAAACTTATGCCACCATAATTTGTCATAATTCCCCAAGGATTTAAAAAATAAATAGCGATCAAACCAAAAATGAATAACATAAAATATAACGTAGCACGTGTACGTAATTTAATTAATTCTTGAAATGCTTTACTAGTCTTTTCTAAGATCTTGGCATCTTTTGTACTGAAATAATTATACAAACTGCAAACTATAATTAAAAAAGTATAAATTATTAAAAAATTAAAAAATAAAGCAGTATTATTTTCAGGAGGTTTTTCGTACATTGCTCCACCTATCCCTAATATTCCAAAAAAAGATCCAATACCAATAACGAATATTAAAATAAATAAAATAACTGTAAGTATTTTAGATGACGGTGGACAGAACCCAGTTATACGTTCACCGCAAAACAAATATTTATAAAAACTTTTTGTAAATGTTTCATCATCTTTATTATTTCTAACTTTATATAATTCAACTATTAAAAATGATATTAATGCCATAATAGGGAAAGTAAGCAAAACTTCATAACCTAAAACTTTATCCCAACCATTTGGATTAAAAATTGCTAAAAAAATTGCTAACAGAAATAATGCTAAAAAAGAGGCTATTAAAAAATAATATGAACTATCTGCTGTAACATATTTGCTAAAAATATTATATACATCTGTTTTAACTGATCGTGATTCGCCTTTATTAAAAACAACCATAATATTATTATATACTAATGATACAATAATATTTTACATATTTTCCATAGCAGTTTTTTCTCCGTGACATTCGCGACACATTGCTACCAAATTTGTAACATCATTGCTTCCACCATGTTCTAAACGTACCTTATGATCTACTTCAAACGTATAAGATAATTTCTTTTTACATTGAGCACATTTCCAATCCTGCATAGATGCGACGTATTTTTTCTTTGTTTCACTAACTGAGCGTTTTGTTGGTTTAGGACCTTGCCCACTTAATAAATTTTTTTGTTGTTGTGCTATAAGGACTGGATTGTAATTACTATTTGGATTTAAATTAGAATTAAAACCTTCCATGAAACTTTTATTTCCTTTAGTAGTTAAATCAAAAATTGGGCTCATCATATCCATTGATGAACGATCAATTGGCATATATTTAATTAGATTGTTAGTATATAATAACATATTTTTACTTTGGGTAGGATTACGCTTAAGCATTATGTACAAACAGAGCGCAAAAAAACCTATAATAGCCATTTTATAATATTTTTTGTACGATAAAATTAGTTTTGTATATTTATTATCATGATAAGCATTGTATATTAAAAATGCTGTTATTCCAAATATAATTAATTCTAATTTCATTATATATATAACACTTAAAATATTATAAAATTATTTTTTATTTTTTATTTTTTATTTTTTATTTTTATTTTTATTTTTTCTACTTTTTGAATTACTATTTTTTGAACCAAATTTTCTTGTTGTCTTTTTTTCTTTAATTATTCTTCTTCTTTTTGTTTTTTTGAATTTATTTCCTCCTGCCAAAGCAGGAATCAAACCAAATGAAGCCATAATAGTAATAGCCTCTGCAGTTAATGCTTTTTGATTAAATTCTTCAAATTGGCTTTGCTCCATTAATTTTTTATAATCAAAATTAGGATCTATTGGTATTCCAATTGTACTATATGTATTACCATATATTTTTATAAAAGTATTTTTCATTTCTTGAATTTGATTCATATAATTATTGATTTGCTCAATTTTTTCTGGAACCCCAACCTTGATTTTTAATTTGTCAAGTGATAAATTATATGCAGTAAGTAAGATAGCCAAATTTCTATAAAATACTTGTATATCCCCTAATATTGGTTGAAATTGATTACTAGGATCTTCATCAGTAGCATTTGGTTCAGGAATATCTACATAATTGGTGCCTTCCTTGGCAGGTAAAGCCTCTACTACCATCGTTCCTTTTCCAGCACCATCATTACCATCATTACCATCATTACCATCATTACCATCAATAGCCACAGCATTATCAACAACAGGTACAGGTGTAATTTCTTCAGTACTACGATTATATACTAGTTCAGGAACTACTTGTAAACTTCCATCAGATGATTTTGTTAACACCTCACCAGTAGTTCCATCAACAATATATTCTACACCATTATAACTAGCAGTAACAGGAGGAGAACTAGCAGTAACAGGAGGAGAACTAGCAGTAACAGGAGGAGAACTAGCAGTAACAGGAGGAGAACTAGCAGGTTCAATAATCATACCAGATTCATTAGTTACACCAGATTCATTAGTTACATCAGATTCATTTATCGCACCGGAAGGTAATGATGTAGAAGGTAAAGCAAAGATTGTACCATTAGCATTATCAAACCCTAGTTCAGGTACATTTACACCATCCATAGTGTATACTTTTCCACTATCTGAATCAACCTTATATGGCACACCATTATACTCAATACTATTAGGAGTATTACTACTATTTACGGAACCAGTGGATGTTAATGTATCTGGTTTTGACCCTCTAGAGGCTGCAAATGCTGCGTCCAACTCTGGATCAAAATCTGTATTATTAGTAATTTCTGGTACTTCAGGATAGGGAGGAAGATTTAAAGAAGAATTTAAAGAAGGATTTGTAGAAGGATCTGTAGAAGGATCTGTAGAAGGATTTGTATTATTATCTGACATATATTAAAATACTATAATATTTTATTATATTATATAATGCTTAAAAATATATCAAATTTTAATAATGTTTCTGATTACTTACCAATATTAAACGGTTGTCTAAATGCTGACCTAATAATAATATTTTTAGTATTTCATGGTGTATTTAATTCTACATATTTAAAAAAATGGTACAAAACATTTCAATTAAGTGCTGTATTAGCAGATGTTTTAATTTTAATTATTGGAATAATAATAGCCAGATTTTTATATAAATATATTTTTACAACTTACAGTATATTAAAATTTACTGGTTTAGCAGTAATAATTCAAATAATACATGATATATTATTTTCGTGTTTTTTTAACAGTTTACCCGAAGGATATAACTTTATGTTAGATTTTTTCAAAAAATATGCAAAAGAAGTAGGTTTTAAGGCAATTTTAGGAGATAGTTTAATGATGATACTATCTTGTTTCTTAAGTTCTATTTTTGCTTCTGTGTCATTAAATATAAATATTATTTATTTAATACTCTCGTTATATTTTGTACCATATGCAATAAATTATGAAAAAAATTAAAAAGCAAATAATTTAACTAAATATGTAGTTAATGCAAATAAAATACCTCCCCATACAGTATCCATAATTACTGTTATCCATGACCAATTAGAAAACAATGCTAAATTTGTTGTTTCAAAAACACCGTAAATAACTAGACCCAATAAAAACGCATCTTGAACACTTCTGTTTGGTTTAATAATAAAATAATTTATTCCAAAAATAAGGAAGATATAGCAAATGAGTGAAGCGAGAAAATTCATTTTGATTGGAGATCCTTGTACTAATTTAACTTGATTAGCAAAATAATTTTTCATCAAATTTAAATAAAAAAAATCAACTGTAACAAAAATAATGGCACTAAGAAGAAGTTTAAAATCAAACATTATACTATATACATATATTTTAAAATTATAGAGATTTAAGAATAAACAATATTTTTTTATTATCGTATTATATAATAAATGACTATTGGTAGTTTTTCATCATCAGCAACTGGAAAATCGGGATGGTCAACAGGGAGTCTCGGTGATTTATCATCTGCTATTCCCGGCATAGGAATTCCTGTGCTTGCAAGTAACGATCCAGAAAAAGCCGCATTATTTGCATATTTGGGAGGTGGTATAAGAGGTCGTATGCCTCAACCTGTGGTAGATCACGATAATTCTGACACATTTGCCCGTACTCGTTTTACATTAAGAAATTCATGGAATACATCAACATTTAGTGGAAGTAAAAATCCACGTTGTATGATTACACCATTTAGAGCAGTAAATAACGCAGGTGATTTACTTTGTCGTCAAAGTTATTCATGTGGGGGCCCTTGTCAAACATTTCAAAGTAGACCTGGTATGCATGGGTTAAGACAATATATTGGTGCTAACTCAACTTCATGTCGAGCAGATATTTTTTGGAATGCTCCTCAATTAGATTTTAAAACTCCTCCATCAACATGTAACGGGAAGTACGTATATGACAGTTCAGATTATATAAGGTTTAGAAGAAATCAAGCATCTAATTATACATATAATGATAGATCATTTGGAGGTGATGATTATAAGGGTTCACAGGTTAGATACAGAGCAGTAAGAAGATATTAAACAATAGAATAGTGTAAATATATAATTTTGTAAGTTTATATAATATTTTTATATAGTATATAAAATGACTAGTAATCCATATGGAATAACTACCTCAATAGGTTCCCAATCGTTTCAAGGATTTGTAAATGCTCCAATTGGAGGCCCTTTAAATTCTAATCAATATCCACTCGCAATGTTATATCATAGTTACGGTACTCTAATAGGTCAACGTCCTACACCTCCACAATTTTATCCGTCTCAAGAGCCGGTAAATGCCGATATGAACACAAACGCGAGATACCAATACGCAAGAATTAATGCTCTTAGTGTTGAACAAAGAGCCGAACAAAAAGCTTTAGGTAAACTTTCTAGACCAATTACTAAAGTTATATCTTCAACACAAAGACAAGTACCTGTATCATCACATATGAATTATATTGAACCTCTACCATCTTCAATGCATACAACTATTTTAAAGAGTATAGCAGTAGGTAAGACTGGTTATAAATCTGGATTACCTTTACGTGATCCAATTTCTACTAAAAGTTTTGATACTAATTTTAGGCGAACTGCTTTGCAACGTGCTCGTTCAGGTGGTTGCAGAGCGCCTAGGAAAAAAAGTTCAATATATAATTATAATTTAACTCAACCTGGAATCTGTGCTTGGGGTACAATTCCACGACAAAACTATTAATTACAGTTTAAAAATGGATTAAAATATTATTATTATATATTAATAATGTCATTTCCAATGTTTTATAATACTAGAGGGAATCTTCAGGCTGGTGGTGGTTTAAGAACATCATTTTCGGTTAATTTAGGTAAAACAAGAAATACTATTGGATCAATTACTCGCAAATTTAATTATTGTAATAGAGATGCTTTACCATTAAAGCAAACATTTGAGTGTGTATTTGATGTACGTAAAACGGATACAGAAACGACTCCTGAACCTGAACCTGAACCTAAACCTACCCCTGAAAATCCATGCAAATTATTACCAACAACGACAACATACCAAGTTTGTAGTCCATGGCCACAATTTGGTGGTCTAGATAACACTAATTCACGATATAGTCCTATCCTAGCAAGTCAAAAGGGAAATTTAAATTTATTAAGAACATCAATTGAATTTTTATCTGTAGCAACTTCACCAGTTGTAGCAGCAGATGGAACTATATATATAGGTTATAACGTAGTAGACCCCAATAATTTAAATGTTAATGTTCAAGGTGTTTTATTTGCTTTTTATAGTACAGGTACCATAAAATGGTTTAGTCAATTAAATTTAAATGATACTTTTAATGGTTCTACACCTGTAATTGCACCAAATGGTTATATATATTTTGGTTCTGAAAAAGGATATATTTATGAATTTAATACAACTGGAACTTTAATATGGAGTCAACAATATACTATAACACCCACAATACCTTCGGGAGAAACATTAGAAACAATTTTTTACTCAATAAAAACACCAATAGTTATTGGATCAAACAATAATATGTATTTTGCTGTAAATTGTACTTATACATATAAAAAAAATACTGCGCCTTTCACCGTTACATCTGCCGCTATAACAAAATTATTTTCCGTAAATTATACAACTCAATTAACTAACTGGACTTATAATCCATATTCTACTAATTATACATATCGACCATCAATAAATTACAGTGTTGCTATAGATAGTAATAATAACATATATTTTGGATATCAATTAAATAACGTTTATCAATTATCATATTTAGTTTCAGTTACTCAAGATGGTGTTTTTTCGTGGGGATATAATTGTAACAATGGTAAACCTCAGTCTGTTTTATTACTTGGTTGCCCAGTTTTGAATGTTGATAATTCATGTGTTTATTTATTAACTACATATTATCAATCAAGTAGTGAATTATATTTGAACGCAGTAAATACTACAACTGGTACTCAGAATGTAACAAATTCTCTAACAATTCCATTAGTATCAGTAAGGAATTTATTAAATTCAATTGCTCGAACTAACAACGATGTACTTTATTTTTCAGTAACATCATCTTATCCATCTTTAACGAATTCATATCAATCTACATTGTATTCTGTTCAAAATGGTGTTGTTTTATGGCAATACAATATATTACCTCAATCTACAGATGAAATAATAGAAATTAATAATACTCCTGCTATAGGTTCAGACGGAACAATATATTTTGGAATAACTAGTGCGAATTCTTTAACAGATGTTACTGTATCTTATGTATATGCTTTGAAACCTAATGGTTCACTAAAATGGAGTAAACCAATTCCTCAAAATGTACAATATTCATATACTGCCATATATACAAGTCCAGTTATAAACTTAGATGGTAATATTATAATTTCAACTCAAATAACAAATCAAGCAGATACCAGTACAAAATCAAGTTTATATTTATTTAATTAAATTTATATTTTTATAATACTTTTTCTAAAACTATTATATAAATGATGAATAAATATCTCGTCGAATTTTTAGGAACATTGTTCCTAATGTTTGTAATTGCGGCTACAGGTAATTATTTAGCAATTGGTGCTGCTTTAGCAGTAGGTGTATTGTTAGGTGGTGCAATTAGTGGGGGTGCGTTTAATCCAGCAGTTGCGATTGCATTTATGTACACAGGTAAAATTCCTCGTTCTGATTTAATCCCATACATTGTTGCCCAAGTTGCAGGAGCATTGGTTGCTGTTGAATTAGTAAAATTGTTAGTTAATCGTCGTGGTTAAATATAAAAATTAAGATATTTATAATATAATTTCTATATTAATAATATAAATGACAAACCAAAAAAAAACTAGAAGACAAAGAAAACAAAAAGGAGGATTCTGGCCTTTTACTTCTTCTGATCCAAATCAGCCTAGTTGGTTTTCGTCGTGGGGTCAAAAGGCATCCCAGAACGCGAAAAATGTAGTAAGTAAAACAAATCAGTTTATTGGTAGTACCGCTAGTGGTTTAACAAAAGGTATAACTGAGAGAACAAGTGATTGGGCTGCTGATGCAAAAGAGATGTTAGGTTTTGATTCTAAAGCAGCACCGGCAACAACTGGAGCAACTGGAACAACTGGAGCAACTGGAGCAACTGGAGCAACTGGAGCAACTGGAGCAACTGGAGCAACTGGAACAACTGGAGCAACTGGAACAACTGGAACAACTGGAGCAACTGGAACAACACCTGCTAATGAGGTAGTAGTAAATGAAGAATTTGTAGAAAAAAAAATAGGTGGAAGACGTAAATGTAGATCAAAAACAATGAAAGGTGGTTCAGATTTAGCGTATTATGCCGCTCCTATTAGAGGTATACAAAATGCTCAACCGTCATATTGGATTGTGGATAATACTCGTCATATTAGAGCAGTTGGAGGCAAAAAGGGGCGTCGTTCTAGAAGACATAGTCGTCGGCGTATTCGTCGTCACAAAAAATAAATATTTATAATATTTTTGTGAGCATTTATCGTAACAAAAATATTAAACAAAACTATTTATTTGGTAGCATACCATTTTTAACCATTATCTTATACAAAATATAAACCCCAAGAGCACCTAAAGCACCAAAATATATTTGTACTAACGGATCATCAGGAATTTTATAACATGTATAAGGCTCATTTAACATATTTTTAAATGTTTCTTTACAAGCAGAATCTGGTAACAACGGATTTCTTCTATCTGGAAATATACATGGATCTAATGCCTTAATATCACTTTCGGCTACAAAATGACTTTCGGTTGATCTATTATTATATATATCTATTACTTCCATCGTTAGTTCCTGACAATCTGGTTTTGTCTTTTCTAAAAATGATTGAAATATTGTAATTGGATTGAAACTATTTAGATTACTTAGTGTTCCAGGTATTATTCCTCTAAACTCAGTAAAATTTGTACCTAAACCTGATGAAATTAATGGAATATTACCAGCAGGAACATTATCAATATACATATACCTATCTACTTCTGCACCAGTCTTCTTGTCTATACATTTTCCAGGTGTTTGAACAAAAAATTTGTTACCTAATGGTCTGCCTGTTTTTGATGCCTTACTATCACCCGTAACTAACAATTCAACATAACTAATAAGACCATCAAGATCCTTTCCAAATTGCTCTAAAGAACCCTTACTTGACATACCTAACTCAGATGGTGAATTTATGTTTTTATAATAAGGATAATCCTCCCCAAGATATTTTTTTTCGGCTGCTCTTGGATCTTTTAAAATTTCTTGAAACATATTTGGCGTCTTAATATTAGTAGGATCGTCACCAAGAAAATCTTTTCCGAGTGAACTTGGACCTTGTAAAATTTGTTGAAACATATTAATATTAATATATAACCATAATTTATTTTAATTCGTTTCGTACTTTTATTGATTTGTATATACCTACTGATTTTCTTCGTCATCTTCTTCTATAAATTGACTTGCATCGGGAGTTTCTTGACCTTCTGTACCAGTTACCTCAGGAGGAGTAGAACCAGCTAATTCTTGAGCAAAAGCACTTTGTTGTTCAACTAAACCATCAACTTGTACTTGCATTGAATTTATATTGTTTTGCATGTCAGTTATTGACTGTTTTACACCGTTTAATTCATCCATCCTTTGTTTTAAAACTTCTATATTACCTGCATTTTGTTGCGCTAATATTAAAGCATTATTCGGATCATTTACATTATATGGTTTATATGGTAAACCTTCTTGATTTTCTAAACCCTCTATGATTTTGTTAGTTGAACTTCCTAAAAAGAATTGATAACCTATTAATAACAAAAAAACTATTATTAAAATATATATTAATAACATTATTATAATATATATTACTTTTATTTTCTTTAATATTTATATAATGTCTACCGCTTTTTATCCTACAAATATGAGACAACAACCAGCAAGTGGTTATAATCATAACAGCACATATCAAAATATACCGTATAGGCCATGGAAAGGAACTGGTATTTTTAGTAATCCCGTTGGAGTTACATCTACACATATTAGACCTTTAACCAATTTAGATCCTGGAAATGTGTTTCCCACAGGTTTTGGATTACCCAGACCTATTAAGCACTATCGTAAAGGTACTGTTATACCTATACCATTCGCAGTAATAACTGTTAATCCTGAGAAACCTTCTGAATATATTGAAAAGAGTCTTATTGCATTTAATACTAACAGAGCAGTACAAAGTTCTATTGGTTCATCATTAGGAGGAGGTAACGGAGGAACCGGCTTAATATCTCAATTAATTGACATGCCAGGAAGTTTTATTGTTAAAGACAATCAACCTACTGATAAAAATGACGGTGTAGGTTTAGCCAATATTCTTGGAGAACAGGATGGAAGCAATATTGATAAAGGATGTCTAGATTGTAGAGGTGTGGGTTTAGTATCTGGTTGGTACCCTATAAACAATTTAACTGAAAAACCCGAACCAAGTGTTATGAATCCATTGTTATGTTGTAATCAACCAAGAAAGGCTATTCAAAGAGTACTACCAGCCAATACTCTCTTAAAAAAAAATTATTTTCAAACCACGTATATGTACTTATATAATCGTTGTCAAACATTCCAACAAAGACAATTTAACTTTATTAGAGGTCCTGTAGATATAGAAATTCTAAATTTATTTTCTAAATATCCATTTGTAACTGCAAAAATTCTTGAATATACAAAACCTGGTGATCCATTGGCTATTGTTAATCAATATGTAGCACAATGTAATCCTAACTTTACTATTGAAACTGGCATTGAATTGGCATACATTCAATCATTGTCTCGGTCATTATTAAATGCTAAATTTATTACTATAGATGATTATAACGCACTTGCTGGACAATCTCCCGAAACTGTAACTACATTTGTTGATACATTACAAAAATTACTATCAAAGGAACAATATGCTTTAATTATAGCATATTTATATGAATTGACATCCAATCCATACAACGGTTCAGTTTTCAGCGGACCATCTAATCCAAGAGGATGTACTAAAGTTTATTATAAACCTAATAATCCTCAATTTGCTAAACAAGGAGGAGTTTCTAGTAGCACACGCATACTTAAGTTGAATGTTGATACTATTTCTACAACTGCTGCTATCAATAGAAGATTAAAAGGAGCAAATGCTGCTATTGATTTAACTAATGGACAAATACCTGTTACACCATATATTTACAAAGATAAAGTACCACCATGCACACCTGCTACTTATATTGGCAATCCATTCTTCTTTAATGGTCAACATCAAAATAAATTAATATGCCGAACTAACGGCAGAGGTGATGAATACCGAACATATAATACTATATTTAGTGGAACTGCTGGTAACTATATTGGAGCCACACAAGCCGGAGGTAAACCCTATTCAATTAAAGATTCTATATCTAGTTATTCATACTATGATAATATACAAAATTCACCATTGTATAATTATGCATCTGGCATTAATTAACTTCATCACACTCTTTTTTTTTTGGAGTTAAAAATATATTTACCTTATCTATGAATTTATTGTGAGGTAATTGATTTTTTTCACACCATTGTATACATTTATGTATATGGTTTCTTTTTATACTTTCTATTTTTTCGTCACGATTCTTATTTTTGTATATATTTATTATTTGATCATATGATTCTAACTGTTGTTGACCTATCACTATATTTGATTCTTCTATTTTATTTAAAAAATAATATGGAATATCATTAGTTATTAATGACTTTATTTTTGTAAAATCAAAAAGTTCTTCTGTTATATTTTTTATCAAATTTGTTTCTAATTGACTTATCAAGTTACAACTCTGTACATAATTACTATCAAAAAATTTACAAATTATAAATCTATCACCTTTTGTAATATTACTTATAGAAGGCTTAATCAAAAACATTTTCTCAAATAATCCTGAAAAAATAAATAAAATATCAATTATAGATTTGTAAAAAACATGATCTATTTTTATTATACATATACCATTATTCATTTGATACTTTGCTGTTATATATAATATTAATAACATATTTCTAATATACACATTTGTACTTATGTAATCACTATCATTTAATTCAAAAATAAGTAAATCCATTTTGTGAGAATATTCATTGTTTATAAACATATTAACTAACAAATCATAATCAAATGACATGCTCAAAACATTATCCATATTTTCTTCTCTTAACATATTTAATAAATAGTTACTAGATGAATGATTCGGAGTAATATGTGCAATATTTATTTGAGTTTTTAAAGATAAAAAATCGCTTATATTACAAATTTGAAAAATTTCCATTAATTCAAAAAATACCGATGAATCTGGTTTTACCTTGCTTACCGAAATTAGACAACCTGGAACATTTCGGTGAATAAACTCAAAAGGGTTAATTATATGATTTATATGTTCTATATTTATATCTACATCACTATTAGAGTCTTCATTTATAGATAATATTTGATTGTATATGTCATTTAAATAATAAATTAGACTATATGATATAAATGGTGTTATGGGAGATGACCACTTTATGTCAGGTTCTATTTTAATATTAAATTTATTTTTTGGTAATATATGATAATTCATTAGACTATAATATATTATTAATTTTTATTTATATCTTTTTAAACATGTTTAAATTAAATATCTGTTTCTTCAACAATATCAAAATCAACTAATTGTTTTGGACGCGCTTTTCTAGTTGTCTTCTTAGGTTTAGGTACTGGCTGAATTTCAATTACTTCTTCTTGTAAGTTTCCTTCTTGTAATTCTCCTTCTTGTATTACTTCTTTTGGTACTTCTTTTTCTGCAACTTTTTCTTCTACAATATTTTCAGGAACTTTACTCAATTTTGTTTTTATTTTCTTTTCTCTAGGTTTCTTTTTTGGTTCTTCTGTTTCTTCTAATGCTTCAGTTGCCTCTATTAATTTTAATTTTTTTCCTAGTGATTTTGCCTTGGGTTTAATCTCTTCTTCAGCCTTTTTTACACTCTCACGTGCTAACATTGTTGCAGCCTGCTCTAATTCAACTTCTTCAGGCAATTGATCTAATAGTATTTTTGTTAGTTTCTCTGCATTAATTGTTCTAACTTTTTTATATACAAAGAAACGATTCAAGAAAGATATGTCCTTCTCATAAGTTTCCATATAGACACCTTTTCCATAATCATTTTCTTTTTTAGGATCTCTCTTTATTTCGGACATCATCATATTATATAACTCAACGAACATTCCACTTCCCTCTGGTAGACCCATTTGCTTCGCTTCTTCTCTAGTTACTAACGAAAATCCATATTTGTCCATTGCATTTGTCAAGAAATCAAAATTAACCAAATATTCAGGAATAGATTGACCAATTGATTCTTGATATACAGAAATTTTATATCCTAAAGAACTATCATTATCTTCAAATCTAGTACTATCATAATCTTTTGTAATTGACCATATCTTTTTTTTATCTTGATAAATTTCAACACTTTCTCCCTGTTTTTTTTTCTTCAAAATATTAAATATTGTTCGGCCATCATAACATGTAGCAATAAAGTAACCGTTTAATTTAGTACATTCTGCTGCATTTCTCATAAAATTATAAAATGTACGATTATTTTCAAACATATAATGTAATGCAAATTGAATTGAAGATACGTCAAAACCGTTTTGACCCTTTCCTATTTGTCTAGCAACAGCCGGACCTAAAGTCTTGTCGTTATTTGTACCAAATACTGCTTTGGTTATTGAGTTTCCCTTATCGGTAAACATGTTAGTACCACTCCTGATATTTAACGAACTATTACCTTCTACAAATAAACAATATGGAGTATCTTTATTCTCTTTTTTATATTCCAAATACCTTACACAAGCACCATTCAATCGGTTTTCAATATTATCTTTTGAAATATCAATACCAAATACAAACGATAGATTAGCCATAATCCACTTAGGAAAATCGCCTCCTTTACCACATGCAAAGTCAATTAATATATTACCTCTTCTACTTACCGATGTAATTAGTTTCTTTTTGACATACAAATTATGAAAATCTCTTAACCCTTTCGTGATTTTATCTTTGGTGACACTTGTATAATACACATCATCTGTTATTTCTATACCAGGAATATCTTTACCTGTTGCTATCATTTTTTCTGTAATAGGATTATGAATTGAATACCAATTGTTGTTGGCTGTTGTATAATCATTACCAAAACTATTCAAACCTGCTTTAAAATCAGCAGTCTTATCATAACGAACTCTTAATGGTATCCATTTCCATAATCCTGGTTTAGAAATATCATATCTAAATTCAACAATCGTTTGATCGCTGAATATTTCTCTTTCCTCTGTAAACATTTGTGATTGACCATTTGAATCCATTTCTAACATTATATTACATATACCTGCTTCTATATCATAAGGATCTGTTGGATAAAATCTTTTGGGTCTATATGCATCTTCATTATCTTCACTTGTTTTACTAACGTATTTGTCATCTAACAAGTCTTGACATGGATTACCGTGTTTTTTAGGATCAAAGCCAACAGCAAGTTCTAATGTCTTATATTGATTAAATTGAGTACTTTCATTCATATTTAAACCATTTTCAAAAATTGGTGTTATTACATCATTACCATCTGCATTTTTTTTAGTTAGAACTAAGAAGTCTATTGTATTATAACTATGAGGAAATGTTTCAGTCGCTTCCGAAGGCTTCCATTTAAAAGCATATTCCCATCTTATAGATTTTTTTGGACCAGCCTCTAAAAATTTACTTGATCCTACCCCTAATAATGTTGGCTGAAATATTAACCCATCTGTTTCGTATTCATATAAGTTATCCCTAATTCTCCTTAAAATAAAATTGCATGCTTCATATATGCTTGTAGTATCTTTGGATAATTCTTCATCTTTTCCATAACTATCAAACGATGGATAAAATTTTTTAGAAATTATAGTAATAGGGCATTTCAGTTTACTAGTAACTGATTTTTTATATTGTTCTAATAATGCTTTTGCGGATAATTTTTCTTGAATATTAGATGAAAGAACATTTACAGGCTGCAGATGTCTAATAAAATCCTTCAATAATGGTAATCTACAACCTTCTTCAAAATATTCTAATTTTTCAAGAGGTACTTCAACAAAAGGTTTTGCCCTTACGTCAACATTATTTATATAATAAATATCAAACGCAGCAAATATATTTACAAAATTGCCCAATTTGTCGTGTAAAATTAATTCACCGTCTAATATTGAATTAAAACATCTTTCTTGAAATGTCTTTGCACCTGTAAATATAACATTCATATTCATGTTTATCAAATATATCTTTCCTTCGTTATTAACATATAATAAATGTCTGTCACCATCTGCCTTATCTGTTACACAATATGTGTATGGAGCAGTGATATTTATAACATTTAGACTCGGATTTATTGGCCCAATATTTTTTCTTTGAAGAGCAACTAAACCAGGACCAAGAAAATCGCTAGGATAAACTATTCGTTTTGGAACATACGTTTCTCCACGTTTTTTATATTCTTCTGAAAATAACATATTCAAATAATCATCAATTACCTTTCGTTGCTCAGGATAGGAAATAGGATAATTTGTTTTTTGCAGTCCGCTAAGTACAAATTTTACCATTTTCTGAAGACCATCTTTTAATTCTTTTGGATCCTTATACTTATATTTCGCTTGCGTCGTATTTACTTCTATCTCAATTTCGTATGATTCTGGATTCTTGAAAACATTGGATTCTTCAATGTTGTATGTTTTAATAAATCTACCTCTTTCGTTTTTATTAGAACTTTTTATTATAGACATATCAATGCTAAACGGATAATCCATATGTGTAAACGTTATACGATTTACATATCTAAAAATCTTTTGAGATTTTTGCCAATTTTCAAATATTTCTGTTCCAATTTTTCCGTTTGGACTAATACTCTCTTCATTTTTATAGGTGACCCTAAAATTAAAATCATCAAAATCGGCACTTTTCACTATTTCATCTGATTTATCATCTAGTTTAACATCCACCTTTCTCATTATCTTAACGTTATACGAAGATTTATTAAATATTAATCTTAAATCATTGGTGCGACAGTACTCTTGTATATAACTCATACCGTTTATTTCAACACGGAATCTATCAAAATCATTTGTAGTTTTGAACTCACCTGTTCTTACATCAAGAAATTCTGGTTGAATTTTTAAACTATATTCTCCCATTTCATTATTAGAAATAAACCCCATTGACTTTAAAGTTTTTACAACATTATCATAATCCTGTTTAGTAATTGGCTTAATACCTCTAGTACCAAATTTTGCTTCCATCTCATATTCGTTGTATTTACGAACTTGAGAATTTAATAATAATGTAGAAATAACTGTTAGTTGTTTGTTTGGATCAACACTTTCTCCTCTAGGGTTTTGTCTATATGGCCCTCTTTTAGAGGGACCCTGATTCGAATCAATTTTAGTTTGTTTGTCCATTTTATGTATACGTTCACTCATATATATATATATTTATACATAATATTTAATATTGTTATTCAATTTTTTATTAAAAGTTTTGGATAAGAAGTTCATAAATATCTTTTTTTGTTCTCTTTTTGTTATCATTTAAATCTATATTAAATTTTGTACACAACATTGTTAGTTCATCTAACTTGTAAGAAGATATTGCTTTCAAAGAACTATCAAAATTTGTCATCATGTAATAGGTGTCTCTATATTTTTGCATTTTTTCTAAAGTAACTTCTGTCTCTATATGATGTTCATAAGTAACACCATTTCTATGAATAATATGAACTGGTTTTGTTTCATCTACTGCAATTTCATAGATTTTTCGTTTATCAACTAACAAAACATTGATTTTTTCAATAATACAAAGGGCAAAAAAAGTCTTTACAGATATTTTATCCATATTTGCTAAGTTATCTTCTAATTCAGTGAGCGGTTTAATTTTATGAATTTTTAAAGAATCTTTATTTTTTCTTAAAAGTTCAATATAATAAAACTTCTCTCTTTTTTCTACTATAAAATATTGATTATTTATTTCCATTTCATAATTTGAAAATCCATATTTTAAAATATAAAAGCACCAAAATAGTGAATCTACTTGTTTTGGACAATAAAAATTTGCATTAGTTTGATTTACATTTTTTTTAATAGAGTTTTCTGTGTGTTTAGGTTTATCTATGTTTTTAGGTTTATCTATGTTTTTAGGTTTATCTATGTTTTTAGGTTTATCTATGTTTTTAGGTTTATCTATGTTTTTAGGTTTATCTATGTTTTTATGTTTATTATTGTTAGTACTTGGTCTAGATATATCTACCGAAATAACATGTTTAGTAAACCTTATTAAATTTTTTGTTGTCAACATATAATCTTGTAAACTTTCTAATACATGATTATACGATTGTTTGTTAGTATATTTAGTTTTATGAATCAAAGACATATTTATTTGTATTTGTCATCATATCTTTATTATCTTTTAAATAAACTTTATATTTTTCCTTCTCTTTTTCAACCTTATTTAATAAAATTTCTTGGGTATTTACATAATTGATATACACGTCTAATTCTTTGATAATTGATGTTTCTAATTCACTTAAATTTATATGAATTCCATATTTATTTTCATTAATAATTACGTCTTTATGTTTTGTTAATAATCTGAGTACTTCAATTTGATTAAATTTAGACATATTTTCTATATGTTCTCTGATATTATTAAGTTTATTAAAATCATATTCAGTTTCAGTCATTTTATAATAGAATAACTAACAAATATTTAAGTTGAAATAAAAAAATATATTTTACATTCTTTACTTTATTGAATCACTATATAACTAATAGGTTAATCTTCTAATACTAATTTTGGTTTTGCTGTTGTTGTTGTTTTACCTTCTCTTGGTGGTGGTACTAATTCAGCAATAACGGATACATATTTATCATTTAATTCAAATCGTTGTGCTATGACTCTTGCAGTAAATTTTTCTCCTTCTTGAATAGAATTAAAATAGTCGCTAGCGTAATAATGATCTCTTGCTACAAATAGAACAAAAGGAGAAGGAGTTTCATCGGCACTATCTGCCCTTATACCTGCCTTTGTAATATTTTTAGCAACACAATTTAAATTCATACCAGAAACAGGATAACAAACCTCACAATTAAATACAACATCAAAAATGATACTTTCCCCCTTTACAAGTCCGCTAGAATATGTGATAATTTTTATGGATCCAGACTTTACATATCCTTCTACAATGCATTTCCCACCGACCATTTTTGTTATAGTATTTTCCAAAGTTTGATGTAAATTTTTTCCTACCGCATTCATTGGTAATATTACATTTTTAGTTATTTGACAAGGACTGTACACATTTTTTGTATCCTTTTGTCTATATTTAGGTTTAGTAGGTGCTTTAATAACTGCTTCCATTATATATTTATTATATAAATATTCTTTTAATTATTTTTTCAATTTTATTTTAAACGAAATTATAGAATATAATTTTGGTAATTTCGTTTTATTTTTGGCAATTATATATATATTTTATTTATTTTTTTGGTTTTTCCTTTTTTTCAAATTCATTTATGATTGCTGTCTCAGTGTCTAAAAACCAAGTTTTATTTTCAACATTCTCATATTCAAAACTTCTTAATGTTAATTCTTGTCTTACACATAATTCATATGCACCATCTTTGGTTTTCTTTGGTACATATCTGTCTCCGTTTTCAATATCGTTCAAAATATTCATAACTTTTTCTTTACCTGATTGATCACAACGGAAACCTGTAGAACGTTCATTAGCAGTATCTTTAATTTTATATACCATATATTTTTTGTTATTTTCAAAACCAATAAACCCTACATAATGATTTAAATTTAATTTTAATTTATATTTTTTCAATATGGCTGGAGATAAATCCTTTTTATCTTCGGCTTCAGCCGGAATCCATTTGTTTGTTTCCTTATCTAAAATAAAAATATTTAAATTTTCTACTCTTGAAGGACCATTAAAAATTACAATACCGATTATTCCTTTTGCTGTAATGAATTTAGAAAACAAATATTTTTTTGACTTGTTGAGAAATCGTTTTTGCATATTAATTTCTAAAGTTTTATCTAAATCAGGAAAAGCATATAAATAATTTAATAAATCAACTTTTTCCTCCATCATTAGTGTGTCTACAATATGTTGAATTAAAAATTCTTCTAAAATTTCTAGTCTCTCTTGATCTGAATCAGCATTAATTATATCTGTCTCTTTCATCATTTTTCTTAATACTACACCACAATATAAATACCAATTATCATTTCCTCTTGGTACTTTAGATGTTTCCAATGCCAACTTATAATTAGAGTACATATTTTCAAATACTTTTCTTCCTTCAAACATTTCTTCAGGTATTTCTTCTTCTTCCGAAATTATTTTATCAAGAATATTTCTTTTATCTATAACTGGCTTAGCAACATTTGTCTTTATATGAAATTTTATCATATCATGTTTATAATCAATAGGTACTGAACGATCATAAATAGAAACATTATTATAATTTAATTCACTTGGTTGAAACAAATAGTAATCTCCAATATTTATTAAATATCCTGTGCGTCCATACTTATCTATAATATATTCAGTATTATCATTTATTATTTGTGTTAGAGCAGCATATATTTGAGCAATCGGATATTTTTTTGGGATATTAATCAATTGTAATAAATCATGCTTTTTATAGAAATAACGAATCTTCATAAGATTTTTAATTTTTTGAATAATTTTATCTGAGTTAATTAACATAAACGTTTCATTATAAGTATCAAAATTCATCCTTGATTCATCTAATTCTACATTTGGTAAACAATCAAATTCACATTTCATAAAGTCACATGTTGGCGAATTATCTAAATCTCCTACTTGGAATTCTTTTAAAACTTGATGATCCGATAATATTTGTGTTATATCTGCATTTTCTTTTATTCGATTAAAATTATCTGTGGTAAAGTTGGTTTGGTCATGATTTATAATACAATCTACTGCAGTTTGTTTCAAAAGTCGGGTTACTTTTCCTATTTTCACTGCTTTAACTTCTGATATGCGATAAATATATAAATCTGCTGCTTCCTCTTCACTATTTTCTAATATTGTACCATACAAAAATATTTGAACATTTCTTTGATCAAATGGTAAATCTTTATGAGAAAAATTACGAACACCTCTTCCTATAATTTGTTCAATTCTATTAATATTATACCATGGGTCCATTATATGTATTTGACGAATTGCCTTAAAATCCAAACCTTCTGACCCGGCTTGTGATATTAAAACTACCTTTATTTTTTCTCCATTTAAATTATCATCATTTGTTAAATTTTTTACTTCTTGGTCGTTATTTGGTGATATACGTGGATCACCTGTTATCATAGCATATCTTGCAGGTTTAAAATCTTTTTTATTACTTGGTGGTTTCATTGTTCTTACATCTACTGCAGGTACAGGAGGATTTTTAAATAATGATTTGTTTTTATCACCTGCTCTTGTGAATCCCATTTCTTCCAATGCTAATGCCATAGGAATAATTCCAGAATCAATATATGAGGAATAAATCAAAATAATACCATCTGAAACCTCATCATCTTCAGTATTGTAAATATAATCACAAATTGTTTTTATTTTTGAACTGTAATGTCCAATTTCGTCACTACTGAATACATGAGGTACACCTCTTCTATATTCAAATGCACCTTTTATTGAAGGAGTTTTTGAATCTAAATAATTCATTATTCTTTTTAACCCTAGTTTTCCTGTTAGTTCCTTTGGATCAATAAATACTTGTGCTGACGCTGATTCAGATCCCGATGGTGCTCCACCTTTACTCTGTGATGATAAAGATCTACTTGATGCTGAATTTCGTTGAATTGATTCTAATGTTTGAGGCATATTTGATTTTGTTTCACCTTCAATAATATGAAGTCCTGATCTAGAAGAAGGTACGTTTTCTTCAAATGGTGTTACTGTTTCAGAAAAACTTCTTATAGTGGGAGAAGGTATATTCATTTTAGTAATACCTTTGTTAGTATTAACTACTTCTTCCTCTTCATCTTCAATTATATCAAATATAGTATCGGTTTTTTGTTTCGTTTTAGATTTTTTTAATTTTGGTTTCAACACAGGAATATTACGCACATCTGGTTCTACTACATTATTAAACATTGTTAAATCTGCTTCAATTCCTTCTGTTACAGCCGGTTCAGACTCTAATTCTGATTTAACTTCACTTCTCATTGTTGGTACTATTTTTGGTCCATTCGTTAAAACTGTATCTATTTCTTCAGTAATATCAGTTTCAGGTATATCTGCAGCAGGAGATATATCATCAATGTTTTGCTCTTCTTCATCTATAAAAACGAGAGGACTAATATTTTTGGCAAGATCTTCTAATCCGTCATATGGATAAATAATATTTAATGCCTCAACAGGAATTTGTAAATCAGTGTATCCAAAGGATTTTAATGCTGAAAATGCTTTTTTTTTTCTAAATGTACCGTGACGAGTCGCAATCATTCTTTCATCTCTATTACGTAATAAATCTATTATATAATTGTATCCGTATTGTTGATAATCTCCTATTTTTGTTAAATATAGACTTAGTTTTTCAATTTTTCGCTCATCAGGAATTTTTTTTCCATTAATTTGAAATTTAGGATATTCTTCTTTACTTCTGAAAGTATTATCAGGTGCAAATCTATCTGGATAAACTCTAAAAGGAAAAGTATAAGGATTTTCACCTCTTATATAAGACACATAACCAGTTGCTTTATGCATAAGCATTTCTTTACCAATTTCATTATTATTTTCATCTTTTTTAAATTCACCGTTTTTATCAAAAATATCGGAAACCGATATAATACCTCGACGATCATTCATATTCATTAAGTTTAGTAACCATATAATTTCTTTATAACTGTTAAACATTGGCGTTGCAGATAATAAAAGTAATCTTAGGTTATTAACAACACTTGCTAAGTACATTAGATTTTTGGCTACATTTTTGTTATCATTATCTTCAGAAACTCTGATATTATGTACTTCATCTATTAAAATTAATCTATCTCCATACTCATGTTGTAAATTTCTGATTTTGGTTTCAGTAGTATCGTTTGGTTTACCGGCTTTTCGTACAATTTCATTAGAAAATTGTAAATAACCTTGAAATGAATAAGAAGCATTAATTAAATCTTTTACCTGTTGAATTATTTTTTCTCGTTTTAACCCTGTCATTCCAGTCGGATTAATCTCTTTCAATAATTTATTACCTAAACAACCTTTCATAGTCCAAATTCCATCAACTAGTTTTAGTTTACGTTCATCAAATAACTGCAATTTAAAATTATCTTGAACATTTGGGCTAGCCACAATAATTATTCGTTTATTAATACCCATTTGTTTTAAATAATCTCTCATTTCTTCGCAAACTCCAATACCGGAGCACGTTTTACCTGAACCTAATCCATGGAATAATAATAAACTGTTATATGGTGTTTGAAACGACAAAAAATTTCTAACAAATGCTTGTTGTGGTAATAATTCATATTCTGCTGTACTTAATACTCTAGCATATTCTTCTATACCGTATATGGTTCCATCATATTTTGTATCGCTAAACTCTTTTTTTTCAGCAATTTTGATATTAAAATTAGGATCATCTAAAGTAGGGTAAAGATATTGATCTTGGTTTGGATTTTTTGTTAGTTCCTCTCTATTTTTCTCTTCATATTCCAATAGTTTCAAATTATTTCCACATTTTTTGTTGTACAATTTGTTTATTTCATTTGTATCACATACTTCTTCCTTTTCTTTTTTTTCTTTTTTTTCTTTTTTTTCTTCAGAAATTTCTTGTTGAGACATTTTTTGTGATTGACTTGATTCTCCACTTTGTTCTCCACTAAGTATTTCACTAAGATCTTCATTTTTTTCTGGATTCTTTCCTTTTTTTGGCTTAATCTTAATTTCAAAACTCATTACTTATATATTATTAATATAATCTATATTCTGTTAATACTTTATTGATGTTTATTATAACTTGTTTTTTTTCTAAATTATATGGTCTAATTGATTCTAAGCATTCATCAATTGTTTTCCATTCTAACTTACTCACTTCACTTTGTTGATAGTTTTGCAATGAAGTATGGTCAGTATCGGTATAACCTAAAAAATATTTATGCTTATATGATTTATGATTTGAACCTATAAATAATTCTTCAAATGGCAAAATATTTTCAACAATATTAACTTTATGTTTTAAAATACCTGTTTCTTCTTCAAATTCTCTTAAAGCACAATCTAAATCTTTTTCAAGATGATTTCTTCTTCCTTTTGGGAACTCCCATTCAGTTTCTTTCCATTGTGTTGTACTTTCATCTATTAAAGAATTCAAATTAATTATTTCATTATTGACAACAATACCATTTCTTAATATATCAAATTTTTTTTGAGAAGATGTTTCTTCACTTTTGTGTTGAGTACTAATGTTAGTTTCTCCCCACATATTCTTCCATAATACATCAAATGTATTATGTCGTATTAACTCTCTTTCATCAATTGACATTTCATTGAATAATGTTCTTAAATGTTCTATATTTGTTATTATATATTTACCTCTAATAAAATCAATATATCCAAAACTATTTTTACGTCTTATCATTAAAAATTCAACTCCTCTATCAGACGACCTAAATAATACAATTCCATAACTTGTAATTGGTAGTTTACATTGATGAAACATATGACCTGGTTTTCCACAATTGTTACATATACTATTTTTACTCATTTTGAGTCGCTATATGTTTAAAGAAACATCTTTTTATGTTGTTTTAATTTAAATGCCTAGTTTAGATAAAAACACGTTTCGATTAGATCCTACTATTTGGGGTCCACATTTTTGGTTTTTTTTACATACATTGGCTATGTCTTATCCCCATCATCCTAACGCTGTCACAAAAAAAAAATATTATGAGTTAATTCAAAATTTACCTTTATTTATCCCTGTAGAATCAATTGGTAATGATTTTAGTAAATTATTAGATGAATATCCAATTACTGCATATTTAGACTCACGAGAATCGTTTATAAAATGGATGCATTTTGTACATAATAAAATAAATGAAAAACTTGAAAAACCAAAAATAAGTATTGATGATTTTTACATAAGATATTATGAAGAATATAAACCAAAGGATATTAAATTTAAAGAATACTACAGATGGCGTGAAAAAATTATTTATACATTAGTAATATTAGGTGCTTCTGGTTTAATTGTTTATTTATATAACAAATAATTATCGTTCTGTGATTACTCTTGGTACAACATTCATAGTGGTGAGTTCTTGGAATATTAATTTGCAAGCATATGGTATCTGAACATATGCAAAGTCAGTTCTATTGTCACATGTTCTACAATGGTGGACATGTATTTGATCATTATATGATGCGACTAATCCGCATTTTTTACATACATGTACGGAATATTTATCTGAAACATCATACATTCTTTCTCTAGTAAATCTTGAAGCCCCATGTGAAACCATACAATCTCTTTCCATCTCACCAAATCTTAATCCACCATCTCTACTACGACCTTCAGCAGGTTGTCGCGTTAAATTTACCATTGGACCAATAGAACGACTATGTTGTTTATCATTTACCATGTGTTTTAAACGCTGATAGAATACTGGACCAAGAAATATACTAGCCTCTATTTGTTCTCCAGTTAAACCATTGTACATCAACTCGTTTCCATGTGCTTCATATCCCAATTCCAATAATTTTTCTGAAATCGTATCAACTCTTAAATCACCAAAACTTGTACCATCTCCAAACAAACCAAGTTCTACTAATACTTTACCTAGTAGTGTTTCTTTAAGTTGACCAATTGTCATACGGGATGGAATTGCATGAGGATTAATAATAATATCTGGTTTAACTCCATTTCTTGTAAAAGGCATATCTTCTTCTGGAATAATATTCCCTACGGTACCTTTTTGCCCGTGACGAGATGAAAATTTATCTCCAATTACAGGTTTTCTAAATGCTCTTAATCTTACCTTCGCAAAATTATATCCATCACCATTTCTATCTATATAATTTTTATCAATGTATGTTTCTTCTACAGTTCTGTATAATTTACTTTGATCTTCATATTTTATTACCTTGGTATGATCATTTCTATTTTCTTTAATCGGAGTCACTTTAGCAATAATGACGTCACGATTTTCAATCAAAGTATTTTCTGAAACAATACCTTTAGAATTTACCTTATTATAATTACCAAATTTCATTCCTTTGGTTTTGGATGAGTCTGGTTTGCATCTAATTTCTTCATCTCCATTAATTTTTTGTTTGTCTTCATCTTTTTCAGTATGATAAAGTGTTATCTGAAATAAACCTCTATCAATTGAACCTTTGTTAATCAATACTGAGTCTTCTTGATTATATCCTGTGTGAGTCATAATTGCTACGTTAATATTACAACCCGAAGGAATCTCATTGATTTTAATTAAATTCATCACTCGGGTATCAACTAATGGACGTGTTGGGTAGGTTTGGACATATGCAGTTTTATCCATACGTTCATTATAATTTGTAGCATATACTCCCATTGCTTGTTTTGCCTGTGCACATTGATAAGTGTTACGTGGAGATTGATTATGATCAGGATATGGTATACAAGATGCTACAATTCCAAATATAGTTGATGGATGGATTTCACAGTGCGTAAATTTATATACAATATTTTCGGTACTTGCTACTATATCTTTAGGCCATGTAGCAATCATACTGAAACTTTGCTCTTCGGGGTCAATGTATTCAATAATGGCGTCACTAATTTTACAATTAGTTAAAAGATCATCCCATTTCAGTTCATTTCTTTTTAACCCTTCCAAAATATCTGTTGTAAGCAATATACTTTTATCTTTGACACGTAACAATGGTCTCGTTACCCGACCACTATCATTACAAATTCTCAATTCTTGCTGTTTATAATTAAATATAATGGAAGTATAAATATTGATTATACCTTTACTTTTCATATCTTTTAACATTTCATATAAATTTTGTGGTTCAAGGGATATCCCTATAAAAGCGCCATTGATAAATACCTTAACTTTATCTTGCATTTCAACTGGTGTCAAGTTTTCTAAACTGATTACATGTGGTTGTGTATACTCGTAGAGAGAATTGCTATCTGAATGAATTGTTATATGAGTCATGTAACTCAAATTTTTTACAATTCCTACAGACCCACCTTCTGGAGTTTCGGCTGGACAAAGAAATCCCCATGAAGTATTATGTAATTTACGAGGTGGTACTAATTTTCCGCTCTTATCTGTTGGTGTAGAAATTCTACGAAGATGACTCAAACTAGCAACATAGGTCAATCTATTTAGTACCTGTGCTACACCAACTTTATTTGAATTAGCATGTTTGATTCCAAAATCTCCAGTTGCTAATGCTCGTTTGAATCCATTCTCAATTGTAGTGGGTTTTACAATTTTATAAATATTGGTTTGATTGATGATGTTATTATAGTCTTCTGTAGATCTCCAACTGCCTGTTTTGACTTCTTTGATGATTTGTTTTTCCATATCTTTAACTAATTTGTTAAAATAGTTACGAAATAGATTGTTTAATGATGTACCGGTCAAGTCAATTCTTTTATTGACATATGAATCTCTGTCGTCACTTGGAATTAATTCAAAATGTGCTTGCATAAGTTTGTTTGCCATGTATCCTAGGAAATATAGTTTTTGTTTTACTGTTTGGCAGTGAGGAAAGAGATCATTTTGTAGTACTTCAAGAGTAAATTGATGTTTTTTTATTATGCCTGTTTCCTTGTCCATATTAATTGGAGTATAACTAACGTGACTTGTAATATATTTTATGGCATCTTCGTATGTCATATATTTATTAGATTCAATAATAGATGCTTGTAAATTTTCTAACATTTGTTTATATTTTTCAACTGAAAGATCAAGAAGAATATATTCGCATATTTCCTTGTCAGAAATAGCACCTAGTGCACGAAATACGATAAACAATGGTATTGGCTGTTTAACGCGTGGAATTTGAATACACATAGGACATCCGAATCCATTATTTTTGGATGATATGAACATGTTAATTTGTTTTGGTGAAATACATTTGAAGTCAGGAACAGATTTTATCTCAGCAGTCCAAGAATATTTAGTATTATTTTTGGAAATATTAAATACGTATATGCGATTCTCTGCGGCTCTTTCTTGACCTAATACTGTTTTTTCTGATCCATTGATGATGAAATAACCACCGGCGTCATATTTGCATTCGCCAGTATGATTACTATCAACATATTTGTACTGACTGAGTACACAGATATTAGATTTAAGCATAATAGGTAGTTTCCCAATATGAATTTTTGGAAGAGTCTTGTATATCATATTTACATTTTCCAAATTTTCTCCAGTTCTCACTACATATTTGATGTTAATATCAAGTGTCATTGCTGATGAATAAGTAAAATTTCTAAGTCGTGCCTCTTGAGGAAACATTAATTTGATAGCACCATTGTTTTCATGTATTTGTGGGCGATAAATATGAAAATTTTCAAAAGTAATAAATATTTCCAAAGCATACTTACCAGATTTTGCGTCATAATCTTCTTCAGATTTGATATGTACTGGATTGAACATTTCAATCGTTTTAATAATTTGGTATCCAACAAAATTATTATACGATTCTAATTGATGTCTAACGAGACGCTCCAAATGTTGATCTTTAAAATAGGATTCAATAATACTCCAAGGAGTTTCAATATATGGATCTTTTTCACAATCAAAAGTTTGCTTCCCAATAATATGTTCAGTGTTCATTTTGGTTTGTTTACTAGTAAGTATATGAGCGTTTAAATCCATAATTGCGGTTATTTTATATTTCAATTTATTTTTAAATTGTTTTAAAATATATATATGATAACGTTTTATACATATATTTTTGAAGTAATTATGAGTTATATTTATATTTTTGAAATAATATAAATGTATTTTACACAAGTAATAAAACAATGAATAAACGGCCTAGAAAACAAGAAAAAATACGTACATCTAAACCCAAATTTAGATCTTTTACAGATATTAAAAATTATAATAACTTTCTTTTAGAATTGGATAATAAATCTAAAAAGGTAACAGAAACTGTTCCTGAAAAAAAAGATTCTCTTGAAAATAATATAAAACGAATTAATTCGGATTATGAGAATAATAATTTGAATTCTCTTTATTTTAATGGTCAAGATAAATGGGAAGCACTATTATTGGCTATTGAAAAACAATTTGATCCAAATCTATATGAAGAAAAAACAAATAAAAATAATTTTATACATAATAAAAATCCTATTATTGAACACTCTGAAAAAAATAAACCAAAAATAAACATTAATGTAGAAATAAACAATATTTCTGATCTATTAAAACTTGTAGATAGTTATCCTGACTATAAAAACGTGCATTATAATATTGATATTGAATCATTGCATAAAATTAAGGAACCATTAAGTGAATTGAATAATATGATAGGAATGAAAGATCTAAAAGAAAATATTGTTGATCAAATATTATTTTATATTCAAAAACTACACACTACAAATTCAATAAATAAAGGTAATGATTTTATGCATACTGTAATTTATGGTCCTCCTGGAACTGGTAAGACTGATATAGCAAAAATTATTGGCAATATATTTACTAAAATGGGTATATTAAATAAAGGTACATTTAGAAAGGTAACTAGGGCTGACTTAATTGCTGGTTATTTAGGTCAAACTGCGTTAAAAACTAGAGATGTTATCAAAGATTGTTTAGGAGGTGTGTTATTTATTGATGAAGCATATTCACTCGGTAATGAGGAAAAACGAGATAGTTTTTCTAAAGAATGTATTGATACTTTATGCGAAGCATTAAGTGATCATAAGGATAATCTAATGGTTATTATTGCTGGATATGAGAATGATTTAAATACATGTTTTTTTAATTATAATCAAGGATTAAACTCACGTTTTACTTGGAGATTTAAAACTGATGAATACTCTGGAGAGGATTTGTACAAGATTTTTATTAAAAAAGTAAGTGACGGAAAATGGTCAATTGCAGAAGATTCTGAAATTAATGTTAAATGGTTTGAAAAAAACAAAAAACATTTCAAATTTTATGGAAGAGATATTGAAACATTATTTGCTAAAACAAAAATAGCACACGGTAGAAGAGTATTTTGTTTAGATGAAGATCTTAAAAAGAAAATTACCCTTAAAGATATTGATAGGGGTTTAGAAATTTGTTTAAAAAATGAAGAAACATCTAACAAGGACAAGGAAAAATTTAATAAGATATTGCAATCAATGTATTGTTAGTTAATCAATGAATTTTAATGCGAAATTGTTTTGTGTTTTAATTACAAAAATGTTTTTTTATTATAATACATGTCTAGTAAAAAAACAATTCAAATAAATCCAGAGTTATTTAAACTTCCTGGTTCAAAAACTAAAAAAAATAGGGAAAAAAAGGAGTTGGTACTTGCTCCTGTTGTTAGTCCTAATAATCTCAAAAACAAACTTTTGAAGAGAATTAAAGAACACAAAACTAATGAGTTAAAAAAGGACTCTAATAAACCTGATTCTGAAAAAATTACACAAGAGTTTTCTGATGAATTCCATAGTGCAGTTAATTATTTGTCGGATTTATCAAATAAACAAAAAAGAAACATTGAAAAAGAAAAATATAAACGCAATTTACAAAACAAAACACTCAAAAATACATCTAACACATTTGTTAGTTCTAATCAGCAATTCGTTTCATTAGATTTACCACCTGAATTAGAAGAATCATTTAATAATGATTCTAAAGAAGTTTTTAATATCAATTATAAACCTGATCAAGATGTACCCTATGGATGTTTAAAAAATGGTATTAAACCATCATATAGAACTTGGATCAAGACTAAAAAAAATTATGATGATTTTTCATCATCTCTTCCAGATTTGGATAATTTAATTAGACCTCCAACACCTCCAAAAAAACATCCAGCAGAAAATATTTCTTTAAATGGTGTCAGTGCAATATTGGAACCTAATATAACATCACAAAATAAATCCAATCGGGGAGAAAGATTAGAATTAATTAAAAATAAGTTAAAACAAATACAAGATCAAGAAAATGCAGATAAAATGAAAAAAATGGAAGAAATTAATGCAGTGGCTGCTGGTATGGGGATAAATTCATCATTTGATGTTTTAGGTACTATGCCTAAAATAGATTTAGGGGACATTGAAAATGATAACAGCAATGATATTGATGAACTCTTTAAGACAAGAAGTATTGATAATGAAAGTAAGAATACAAAACAATTTTTAAAAAAAACTACAAAAAGGAAATTTACGTTGGGAAAATCTGATGCGTTACGAAAGGTAGCAGTACTTATAAAGGATAAACAAACTAGAAAAAATATAATTAACACTCAGAAAACTTTAAAAAAAACACATATTAATGATATTCGCAAATATTTACGACAACATGGCATTATTAAGGTAGGAACTACTTGCCCCGCGGATATCTTAAGAAAAACATTTGAATCTGCTATGTTAGCAGGTGAAATAACTAACACTAATAAAGAAACCCTTCTGCATAATTTTCTTAATGATGAAACAAAATTATAAACTTTTATCTTATGTTAATTTAATGGACACTATACCTCAGAATTTACCCAACAATCTGAAAAAATATTTTAATCGGTTAAGTGAATATTTGGATACGCCATTGTATTTTTATGGATCTATAACAAGAGGAGATTATATTCCAGGTAAAAGTGATATTGATATTGCTGTTTTTGATGATAACGAATATAGTATAATGGCAAAATTGCAACATTTTTTACATGTTAAAAGATCAAACTTTAGTAAGGTTGTATGGAAATTAAATAATAAAATGATTTACGGATATAAAATAAAATGTAAAAAGCATACAGGAATAGATTGTGAAATATCTGTTTATAACAATTATTTTAAAGATATGTTACTAGAAGATTACCGTAGCGGTATGAATCCTTCACTTACCATGTTTGTGTTTTTATATATTCTTAAATTTTTTTATTATAATATCCCGTTATTATCCAAGCAAACATATTTATCAATTAAAAAAAAGGCATACGATGTTGTTTCAAAACATGAAAATTCAGAATTTTTAGTACTAAAAGATAATTAATAAAAAAATAAATAAAAATTTATATTTATATAATATAATGAATAATAAATTCAACAATTCTATTTCCTTATCTATGTTATCTAACAATAACAATAACAATAACAATAACAATAACAATAGACATATCAAAGATACCGATGAATTTGATTTTGCAATGTGTCATGGGTATGGGTACTGTTATTGTTGTTAAAGAAGACGAAATAGATGCAGCGAAAATAGATGATGATAATGAGAATGATAATGATACCGATGATGGAAATGATATTTATGAATCTATGATGAGAATAATAATAAATAATAATAAATGTTACGATAAATTTAGACAAAACAATATATCTATAAACAATCATAAAAACAAAAAAGAAACATGTAAATATAGAGCCTCATCACCAATTCCAATACCATTTAACAAATCTGTGATGAAATAGTAATAAAACAATAAATAATATATTTAAAAAGATATTAAATAAATTATATAATCTAATGTCTTTAATAAAAGAATATCTTGAATTAACAAAAAAATATTCAGAAGAGTTTGGGGAACTAACAATAATTTTAATGCAAAATGGTGCTTTTTTTGAAGTATATGCGTTAAAAGACGAAGATGACAATTTTCATAGTAGTCGTATTGTTGATTTTTCTAGAATGTGTGATCTAAATATTGTAGATAAAAAGGCATCTGGTGACAAAAATGTTATTATTGATAATAATAAAGTCGTAAATGCTGGTTTTAAAACACATTTAATAGAAAAATATATAAAAAAACTTCAGGACAATGGTTATACTGCAGTTGTTTATCAAGAAGATGAAGAAGATGATCCAATAACTAAGAAGAAAAATAGAAGTTTAACAGGTGTATATTCCCCTGGTACTTTTTTTTCATCTGATCCGGAACTAATAACTAACAACACATGTTGTATATGGATGGAAGTAAAAAAACCCTCATTGAGAAACTCAACAAACCATATTTATATTGGAGTTTCTCAATTAGATATTTATACAGGTACATGTAGTATTACAGAATATAATGAGATTTACATAAATAATCCCACTACATTTGATGAATTAGAAAGATTTATATCTATTTATAGACCAAGTGAAACCATAATAGTGAGTAATTTATCTTCTCAAGAATTATCAAATATTGTTAGTTACATAAATTTACAAAGTAAATCAATTCATTATGTTAGTTTAACTTCTAGCAATGATAAAAATAATAGTACAAATAAGAATGCCCAAAGGGTTTTAAATTGTGAAAAACAAGTTTATCAGTACCAATTGTTAAATAAATTTTATAAAATTGCTGATATAAATTCATTCATGAGTATATTTAATGAAAATGTATATGCTTGCCAATCATTTTGTTATTTATTAGATTTTATATTTCAACATAATCCATATTTGATTTACAAAATTTCGGAACCTATTTTGGAGAGTACTAACAAAAAATTAATATTGGCTAATCATTCTTTAAAACAATTAAACATCATTGATGATGATAATTACAAAGGTAAATATTCATCTGTTGTTAAAATGTTGAATGAATGTATAACCGCAATGGGTAAAAGAAAATTTTCATATATATTTTTGAATCCGATAACAGATGAAACCGAACTTCAAAGAGAATATGATATAACCGAATATTTATTAGATAAAGAAGAAAGTTATAATGTAATAAAATCACTTCTAACTAACATCAAAGATATTTCTAAAATAAATCGTCAAATAATCTTAAAAAAAGTAAATCCAAAATCATTGTATCAATTGTACGATGGTATTTGTAAATCTAAACAGTTGTACAATATGATTAAAGAAGACAGTGTGTTAGTTGCATATTTGAAGTATAAAATAAAGAATTTTGATAGATTAATAAATGATATAAATAGTGTACTAGATTACATAAATTCTGTCTTATTTATAGAGGAGTGTAAAGATATAGATATAATTCAGAAGACAGAAAAAAGTTTTATAAAAAGTGGTGTAAATGATGAGTTGGATCATCAAATAAAAACGTTATTTGAATCTAAAGATCAATTAGAATGTTGTCGTGCCTATTTTGATTCAATTATTTCAAATTACGAAACTAGTGGGTTAAAAATAAAAAAGACAACAAAAAAGAAAAAACAAGAAGAATTAGAAGAACTTGAAGAAGATAGTAAAAGTTATGTTAAAACATATGAAACCGAAACTCATAATTTTAGTCTATTAGCGACAGAAAGGAGATGTAAAATTTTAAGTGAAATTTTGACAAAAGGTAAATCAAAAAATATTATACTGAGGTACAAATCTAGTTATTTTGGAACTGAAAATCAGTTTACTTTAGATATAGGTACAGATCCAATACAATTTTCAAAACAATCAGCAGCAAATCATAATATATTTAATAAACAAATAAAAGAATTATGTAAAAATGTAAGTACAATAAAGGTAACATTTATAGAAACATTGAATAAAGTTTATAACAGTATAATACATAGTTTAGAAGAGTATAATGAAAAGATAGAAATGGTATGTGATTTATTAACATATACTGATGTTGTATTTTCAAAAGCGCTAATAGCAAATAAATATAATTATTGCAAACCTGAAATAGTTAAAACTGAAAACGAAAAATCGTTTATAAAAGCGGAAAATTTACGTCATTGTTTAATAGAAAAAATCCAGCAATCAGAATTATATGTATCCAATGATGTAACAATAGGTGATAGTATTCAAGATGGTATATTATTATATGGTACTAACGCAGTAGGAAAGACAAGTTTAATTCGTGCGATAGGTATTGCTCAAACAATGGCTCAAGCAGGGTTATACGTTCCAGCAACGAGATACAGTTATCATCCTTATAAATATATTTTTACTAGAATATTAGGTAATGATAATTTATTTAAAGGTTTATCTACATTTGCTGTGGAGATGTCAGAATTAAGAACAATTTTGCGCCTGGCTGATAAAAATAGTCTAGTATTAGGTGATGAGTTGTGTTCCGGAACGGAGAGTATAAGTGCTGTAAGTATTTTCGTTTCTGGTGTGCAGGCTTTACATAAAGTGGGTTGTTCCTTCATATTTGCTACACATTTACACGAAATTATTAATTATGATGAAATTGTATCGCTACATAGTGTAGCGTTAAAACATATGAGCGTAGTTTATGATAAAGAAAAAGATTGCCTCATTTATAATCGTAAACTACAAGATGGTCCAGGAAATAATATGTATGGCTTAGAAGTATGTAAGAGTCTAAATTTGCCACAAGATTTTTTGGAAAATGCTCATAATATAAGAATGAAATATCATCCTCAATCCGCTAGTTTATTAGAACAAAAACCATCACATTTCAATGCTCATCATATTTCAGGAGGGATGTGTGAAAAATGTGGAAACCGATTAGCAGTAGATGTTCATCATTTGATTTTTCAAAACGAAGCAAATGAAAAGGGAGTAATTAAAAAATCAGGACTTGTTTTTAATAAGAATACAAAGGCAAATCTAATTAATTTGTGTGAAGAATGTCACAACGAGATTCATAAAACTAACAAAAAATATAAAAAATCAAAATCAACCAAAGGTACAATTTTACAAGAAATATCATAAATTATTCTTCATTTTCAATATCTAATTCTTCATTTTTTGATGAATATAATGATAATTTTGACTTAAATTCATTAAAATTAGTACATTTTTCAAAGTTTCCATTATGATAATCAACAATATAAAACCCATTAAAATAATAACTTATGCTACATAAACAAGTTTCAAGAAAATAAATAATATTATTTTTGTCTTCATCGGTAATATTATTATTATCAACAATGTTATAACATGTTTCAGTATATCCTATAAATAATTTTGAATTGGTAAAATAATTTAAAAGTTCCCTGCATGGATGGTAACCTGAAATAATAATTCCATCACAAGATTCAATATTTTGTTTTAATATTGGTGTCATATTAAATTTAATATTGGTAGATATATAGTATTTAATAGTTTGGTTGGTTGTTTTGTTAGTGAACACTAACAATGTTGGGTTAATTATTTTAGTTTTATCAAAGAAGTAGTATAATTGTTGTTTGAGTGATAATACTTTTTGGTGATATTTGTTATCAATAACATATTCTGATTCTAAAATGAAACCAAAATCTTCACATATGTCTATCAAATAATCAACAAATTTTTTTCTGTAAAATCCGATATGAAATTGAGGACATTCTGAATCAAACTCACTTCTAGGTTGAGTATCAATAAATAAAAATTCTTTAGTTTCTCTAAAATGTACGACAGGATCTAAATGGTGTCCTGCTCCTACATATAATATTTTATTACAAATTTTCATTATAATAAAATATAAATAAATTTTAAATTATTGTTTTTAATATTTTCTTCTGTATCTTCTAGTTTTGTTTCCAATTTTGAACATTTCAAGAAATTTTCGTGTCATACGTTGTAAAAATGGTACAGATTGTTGTCCAGTTGTTATAACTTTAGAACCAACATTTTCCAAACCAGATTTAACCTTAGGCATATATTTTTGTGAAGTGGTTTTTGCTACGCTAACACTTTGTTCTAAAGTTTTGTTAATAATATTTTTTCTAGAGCGTCTTTGCCGATGTCTGTGTCTAGGCATTATACATTAAATGAATAAAATAAAAATAATGAATTATATATTCCTTTTCTAAATGTAAAATATATGAGTGATATTATAGATTTTATAAACTCTAATTATTTGAGTATTGTTTTGATAATTTTATTTACTTTAGGCTTGTTAGTTATAATAAATTTAAAAGGTTGGGATTTAAACGTTACTAAGCCGAATTCAATATTAAAGCAAGAAGTTGTAGTGGAAACATTTAATGAAAAAAATATGCAGGATTCACCTGAAAATATAGAAAAAATAAAATTAGAACCGGCAGAGAGTTTTTGTGATAGTTATTTAGGTAATTCTTCAGATTTAGAAAAGGCATGTAATGAGTTGACAGAATCCAATTGTGGTTTAACGCGTTGTTGTGTGTTTACAAGTACAGGTAAATGTGTAGCAGGTAATTTATTTGGTCCTACATATAAAACAGATAAAGATGGTAAAATGATAACAATGGATGCTTATTATTATCAGAATAAGTGTTATGGGTCGTGTCCTACATAATGTAGCGGATAGTATGAACAACACACATAAAATGCCATCGCTACATTATGTAGCATCATCACCCCCCGTCAATAATTGACGCACTTTTATATTCGCATCTGACGACAATTGACTCACTATCTCGTCATTATTATAATCATATAAATATATCACCTCTTTTATACCACACGATGCTATTGATCTAAAACAATTTATACACGGATAATGTGTTACATAGATTTTTGCATCTAATAAACTTGTACCTCTCTTCGCACAATCTGCTAACGCATTTATTTCACTATGAATTATTGACTGCTCATGACCGTCCTTTATTCTTGAAACATGTGGAGCACCACATATATAACCATTATAACCCATTGATATTAATCTATTATCTTTTACTACAACTGAACCTACATGCAATCTTTTACATGGACTACGTTGCGAACCCAATAACGCTATTGACATAAAATATTCATCCCAATTTAACCTTTCTTTATTTTTTTTTGTTATTTCCGATATTTCTAAAAACATATTATAGTTTATTTTGTAATATATTTTTAAATATTTAAATTATTATTTAAAAATATGTTTCGTTACTTTGTATTATGAATAATATTGATATATGGAATATTAATTACAACACTCCTACACAAAATATTATTGATTTTTTTTATTCTAATCAATCACCTACATCTACATATTTATTAGATTTACAAAAATCAAGTTATTCTCTCATTGAACACGTTGTACACAAAATATCTATGTTTCATTTTAAACGACTAAATATTGAAATCACACAAAATATATTTGTTGAATTTTGGTGGAAAACTAACACACACCAAGACGAATTTCATTTAGATTGCGATGAACATGTTAAAAAAACATCATCCAAATATATTCATCCTTTATTATCAACTGTTACTTATTTTAACAATCATAATTGTCCTACCATTATTACAAATATTGATTTTAACACATACAAATTTAAAGAATTTGATAATCAAAATTCTCTTTTTGTATCTTTTCCTAGAACTGAAAAACATATCACATTTAATAGTACATTATTTCATGGAACTTCCAATTTTTTTTATGAAAATGATCATATTGAACCTAGATATATACTAGCCATTAATTTATGGAATCAACAACCTCAAAATATTGACTATTATAATCCTGATATTACTACCTACATTGATAATTCAGAAATAAGTATTACACAAAATAAAAATACACCTATAAACCAATACGTTTCTCCTGATTTTATTGATTTTAATTTCTTTCAAAGTTTATTATACAATAGAACAAACAATTTGTTTTTAAAATTTGGAAAACTGCTTCAATTACCACTTGAATATGACTCTTTTTTATTTATCAAAGATGATCCTATTAAAAATAATTTACAATTATCATTAAATCATGATCAAAAAAATATTGCAGGCGATATTCAATACATTCTTGATCATGTTACTAATATTAAATATAATCGGTTTTTTCAAAGATTTTTATTTTCTAATATATATACCCCTGATATTTGTAAATGGATTATTAATGAATCTGAACTATATGCAAAAAATAACGGAGGATGGATAACTAATAGACATAACGCATATCCTACTACAGACCTACCAGTACATTATATTAAAAGTATTTTTAATTTTATTTGTGAGACGTTTGAAACAATTTCCTACAAAATAAAAGATTCTTATGAATTAGATGAAAATATTAAAATTAATTTTACTGATGTATTTGTTGTTAAGTATAAATTAGAAGAACAACATTTTTTAGAAATGCACCAAGATGGATCTTTTTTATCATTTCAAATTTTACTTAGCAATAACACAGATTTTGAAGGAGGAGGTACATATTTTGAAGATGGATTAACAATGAAACCTAAACAAGGGGATTTAATTTTACATAGCAGTAAGATTAAACATTCTGGACTACCTATTACCAAAGGTATAAGGTATATATTAGTAGGATTTGTGGATTTAATTGTACAACCGAAAACATAATGTTATTTAATCATATAACCATATTATTTGCATAGCACCATTCCATCCACCACCGCCACTACCACCAGAACCACCGCCTCCTCCACTATTTCCACCACCGCCACCAACTCCGTTTTCGACTGTAAAAGATGGAGCAAATGGAATATTAACTGTTTGATAAAATTGAGGATAATAATTTGGACCGCCTGCATATTGACTATTTGAAGGAGAACCAGGACTATCATTTGAATTTCCTCCATAAGAATTTGTAGAATTGTTCGCATACCCATACGCACCATTTCCACCTCCTCCACCATTTCCACCATCCGCTTTAGCGTATATATTTCCGTCACTGAATTGAATATAACTTGCTGTTCCAGCACCACCATCTCCACCTGTTCCACCTGTTGTACTTTGATTATTACCACAATCAAAATTTGCACCACTAAAATTTGATTTTGCGCTATTACCACTACCACCACCACCACCACCACCACCCTGACCAATAATGACATTTAACTTTGTATTATTTCCTACTTCTACATTACCAGCAAAATATGAGCCATACCCACCTGGTGATCCAGCACCACCATTTGCAGTGTTACCTTTACCATTACATCCACATTGTATTGATACACCACCACCAGCACCACCTCCACCACCACCTCCACCTACCGCTATTATATTCATTGATTTACACCCACTCGGAATAGATACATTGTTAGACGAACTAAAATAAACATTGCTATAATTTGCTGTAAATGTTGTACTACTATTAGCCAATTGATTGTTTTGGTATAAATAATCAAAATTACTTGGTCTAAATATACTATAATTATATGAAAATGTTGATTGGGGAAAATTATAGTAACCTGATTGAGGTGTAGTGTTTCCATTATTGACAACAATTTGGTTTAAATTTATTCCTTTATAATAATATTGAGACATAATACTAATAATAATTATTATTTTTTTTATTTTTATTTAAAAAATATACATGTATTGATATTATGTCCTTTATTGAAAGTTTAATTTATAAAAATGAAAATGCTATTTCTAAATTTTTGTGTGATGAAATTATTACAATGTTTGAAGTTCAAGACAATAAATTTGATGGTACTACTTTAGGAGGTGTTAATAAAGACATAAAAGATACTACGGATTTTATAATTCCTAGAAATACAAATGATATAATTCTAAAACAAAAATGGGAAAAAATTGATAAATTTTTAGAAAAAGAACTGAATAGAAATGTTAAATTATATATTGATGAATTACAAAAATTTACATTTAATAACATAACTGAAGACCATACAAACAGACAATTTTGTATTTTAGATTCTAATTTTGTTGGAACTACTGAATTTATGATTCAAAGATATTTACAAAACAAAGGTAAATATATATATCATAATGATTTTCGTATTGATTGGGATCAAAAAAAACATAGAGTTATCACATATTTATTTTATTTGAATGATGTGGAAGAAGGTGGAGAAACTGAATTTTGGGGATCATACAAAATTAAACCAAAGGCAGGTACTTTAATTTTATTTCCGGCTTCATGGCAATTTCCTCATAGAGGTATAATGCCAAAATCATCTAATAAATATATTATTACAGGTTGGTTATACGTATTGCATAATAAATAAACATAATCAAATATAAAAAAATTGATTTTATATTAAACAAATATAGAATAATTATAATATTATATATAAGAGACAATGATCATTCCTATTAAATGCTTTACTTGCGGTACAGTAATCGCTGATAAATATCGTTACTATTGTGAAGAAGTACGAAAAAGAAAAATGGCTAAAGATTTACACGTTGATAAAGTTATTTATTTAACTCAAGAATACAGCGAAAAAACTCCTGAAGGTGAGGTTTTAGATGAACTTGGACTTAAAAAAATGTGCTGCAGAAGACATATGCTTACACATGTAGATATTGAGTAGAAATAAATTATAATTTAACCCTTATTTAATAACCCTTTATTATAATTAATTTACTATTTATTGTACTTTTTTTTAAGTGTATAATATATAAATGCCTAAACATAGTCGTAAAAATAAACGCAAATTTAATAAAACCAAGAAACAAAAATTTTTTAATATGGTCGGATGTTCTAAAAAACATAAGCACAATAAATCTTGTAAAAAGAATTTAGACAACACTAGATGCAAACATTGTGGACCTAATTGTCATTGTGGACCAAACTGCAACTGTCCACATCCTTGTCCCGGAAATTGTTATTTAAATAGAAGAATGAAAGGTGGACAAGGTTGTGGATCATGTGGTTGTCCTGTTGGCGGATTATCATGGAGTCAAATGAATAAATTTGGCGGAGCAAGCAGTATACCAGGTACTTCTATTTTGGGAACCGGACAATTTGGAGGAACTTGCGGACAATGTAATACAATTCAGCCAATGACCGGAGGAACTTGCGCTCAATGTAATACAATGACAGGAGGCGCGTTTTATAAAACTAATATTCCGCCTATTCCTGGACCAAATGTAGGAAGCACCTGGCAACCTCCTATTTCTAAATGGCCTGGGGTTGATCATGTACAAGGAAATAGAAATCAATTTGAAAATATTAAATCATTTATCGCTTATGATCCTAGCAGACAAATGACCATGAATGATGCTGGATACAAATCTTTATACAGTCTTATTGGAGGTAAGGGTAAAAAACACAAAAAACAAAAAGGAGGTACTTTTTTACCCCAAGATTTAGTTAATTTAGGACGTGATTTTTCTTATAATTTAAAATCGGCATATAATTCTCTTAACGGATATGGTGCACCTGTAAATCCGTTACCATACGAAGGTCAATTAACGCGTTCTTTATATAATAATAATTTTTAATTTATTTTCTCAAGATATCTCATAATGGCTTTCCCTACAAAACTAAGTCAATTGTGCACTCCTGCTTACATTTATTTTATTATCGCTATTATTGGATTAGCATTTGCTGCTGTTCAAAATATGGGTAATAGTAATAAATATAATTTAGGAATGTTTTCTTGTAATGTTCCCAGTTGTATCGCTGTTTTTATAATTAAAATTATATACGTGTTATTCTGGACTTGGGTATTGAATTTAATATGCAAAGATGGTCACACTGGTATTGCTTGGTTCTTACTTTTCCTTCCTTTTATTCTTTTGTTTATTATTATGTTTACTGTATCTGGATATCAAAAGAAACAAGGGAAAAACAAAAATCAATAAAAATATATAATTACTATATTTTAAAACACTATATTTTATATACAATATATATATATATAAAATATGAACAAAATACAAACTGCCATTGGATTGTTAATTTTTATTATAATTATTATCTCTATGTCTATGATTTTTGGAAATCCATTAGCCGAAAATTTTAGAGGTGGAGGTGGAGGTGGAGCAGGTATGGCTAGAGGAGGTTTAATTGGTAGAGGATACGGCATTGGTAGTGCTGGGTTTGATCTACCTTATCGTGCAGCAGTACGTCAAAATATTTTAGATGGAAATATGCCTTATCCCGCAGGAAATGCTTATCTTGCGGCTGTTCCAACCTATGTAGTTTCTGAAAATAATGATGAACCCTTATATTTTGGGTTTCTACCTAAACAATTTTAAATTATCCAAATACAGTGAATTTTGCAACGTACATACCAAATAATATTAATATCATTCCAGTGTAATCATCTATTGTTGTTGGTAATTTTAACCAATATGCGTTTGACCATAATTGTGCTAAGAAATCAAAAACATATGATGACAATGAAATTTGAGGGGCTGTCAAAAATGTATTACCTATTCTATTTGCTGGTATCAAAAACATCCATTCAATTGATGCCCAAAATTCAGAAGACAAAATTTTTTCAAATATATTTGCATTCTTCATATCGGGTGTTGTCTGGGTAAATAAAGCAGCATCCATTGTTAAACCTATCATTATATTTAGGAATAGCCATATTAAAAAAGTTAATATAAAATTCATTATATAGTATATACATATAATAAATGAACTATACTAAATTACCTTATTATGCGTTATTTCTATTCTTATTTATATTTGCGCAAAGTCTATCTATGTGGGGTCAATACGTGACATTACCATATAAAAATTTAACAATGTGGGAAGCATACAAAATAGCAATTCCTTATGCCTGGATGGATTGGATTGTTATGACTTTTACCGTACTTGTTGGAGATAAATATAAATTAGTTACACCCACACAAGATACATTTTTATTAATTATTATACAATTCTGTTTAATACTAATTATAAATTATGTATACTTAAAACAGAAATTAACGCGTAGTGATATTTTTGCATTCATTATTATTTTATTTGGATTTTTTGTTAGTTTTTTTCATTTAGTATCTAAAATGTTCAATATACCTATTCCAGAACACCCTGGATTTAAAAATCCAGATGAAGCCTCTTCTACAGTTCGTGTTCAAAGGTATAATTCTCTAGTAAGTACTAGCGGTATAGGAAATATTGATCCAGCACCATTAAAACCAAAAATAAATAATACTAAATAATTAAAATTGAAACAAAATATATAAAAGTAATTTATTATACAATTATACAATTATAACATGTCCATTTATGAAAAAAACTTATCCGAACCATGGTTTTCCTTGATAAAATTTAGAATCAAAACCGTTGAAGGACGATTAAATAGAGGGGACTTTGCAAATATGCAAATCGGTGATATTATAATATTTACAAATAATGAGTTAGATTTTGAACGAAAATTTCAAATTGAAATAAAAAATATATTGTATTATGATAATTTTCAAACGTATTTAGAAAATGAATCATTAGACAGATGTCTTCCTACTATAGATACAATAGAAAATGGGTTAAAAATTTATTATAAATATTATAAAAAACAAGATGAATTAGAATACAAAATTAAAGCATTTATATTTTGATTTTGTTAGTTTTAAATGAAAGAGGTGTAAAATTATATTATTTTATAAATAATATAAGATTATTATATGTCAAATATTATTAAGGTAAAAAATGGTTTAAGATATAATATGAATGGGTGGGTATATATTTCTATTAAAGGTAATCCTAGAGAACGTGGTTATGCTTATGGAAAACTTATTGCTCAAGATATGAAACAAGTTAAACGCATTTTAGATTTTGTTATTTATACGGATTATGGAGTAAAATGGGATTTTTTTGTACAAGCAGCCAAAAAATACTTTAGTCAAAAAATTAAAGATCAATTTCCGGAATTTTATGAGGAAATGTTAGGATTTTCTGAAGGTGCAAATATGTCTATAGATGAAGTTGTTGCATGGAACAATTATTTTACATTAACAGAAGGTTGGTGGGCTAATTTACCCGAAGAAGAATCTATTGCTATTAGAGGTGTTGCTGCTTCTAACGCATCTACTATTACAACTAGAGAAGGTGGAGCACAAGAAAGATGTAGTGCTTTTATTGCTGTTGGAAATTGGACAGCAGATGGTAAAATTGTATGTGCTCATAATAATTTTTCTAATTTTGCAGATGGTCAATTGGCTAAATATGTTATTGATTTGAATCCTACTAAAGGAAATCGTATTTTAATGATGGGATTTCCTGGGTGGATTTGGTCTGGTACTGACTTTTTTGTTACATCTGCTGGTATTTTAGGAACCGAAACAACTATTGGGGGATTTATAGCATATGAGAATAATATACCTATTTCATGTCGTATTCGTAATGCTATGCAATACGGAAATAATCTAGACGATTATGAAAAAATGTTATTAGATGGAAATAGTGGAGATTATGCTAATTCATGGTTATTTGGAGATACTAACAAAAATGAAATTATGCGTATTGAATTAGGATTACGTTTTCATAAAACTGAACGTACATCAAATGGATATTTTATTGGATTCAATGCACCATATGATCCTAGAATAAGAAATTTGGAATGTGTAAATACAGGTATTGATGATATTAGACGTCATCAAGGTGCTCGTAAGGTTAGGTTGGCCGATTTAATGGATACTTGGAAAGGAAAATTGAATATTGATATAGCGCAAAAAATTATATCTGATCATTATGATGTTTATTTGAATAAAGAAAATCCTTGTTCTCGTACTTGTTGTGCGCATTATGAATTAGATGCACGAGAGTATATGTCAGATTCATCTAGACCAAAACCATTTCAACCTCGGGGAGCATTAGATGGTAATGTTGTTGATTCAACTATGGCTAGAAATATGTCTTTTTCTTTACGTTGGGGAAATTCATGTGGTATGCCATTTGATAAAAATAAATTTTGTGATGAAAATCGTGTATGGGATTATTTAAGACCATATTTAGAAGACAGACCTCAGCAACCATGGACTACATTTTCTATAACTAAAAAAATGGGAAAAATAGAATCAAAAAAACAACGAGTTAAACGTAATAAAACTATGAGAAAATAACAATTTATCTTCTTACATTAATATTAAAATAAAATATATAATGTACGGATCCTGCCACGGCTAGAATAAAAAAACCTAATGACATAATAATTAATAATACTATTTCTAACATAATTATCTTTATGGTATTTGTTAATAATATTTTAAATATATTTAAAAAATGTTTTAAATTTATTATAATATTCTTTCTAATGACTGCATTTTTATTTATACCAGGTGTTTATTATACATTAACTTTAAAAAAAATAGGTACTTTTTTTAAAGTAAAATACATAGGAGAAAATATTGAAAGAAACACGCATATTTTTATTATATTAGAATTTATATACAGTAAAAATGGATCAAGTGTTAAATATCCTCACAAAGAATATGAACTTTCTAAGGAGGCGGTAAGTAAATTATTTTTTATATCAGAAGATCGGAGTATTTATTTTGACTATTCTTATTAATAAAAACGTCTAGTAATTGATTATTTTTGACACAAGACGAATTATGATGTCATATTTTTATGTGTTATTTTGATAGGTACCCTCAGTAACAACTTTTCTGTAAAAGTCGAAAAGGGAAATCGAATTTGGACAATTTAAAAATGTCCATTTTCGAAAATCTGAAAAAAGTTTCGAAAAAAGCGTTTTTTTTCGAGTGTTCTTAGCATAATGATCTAAAAATCAAAAAAAATGCGAAAAAAAGTGTGACGATATTTTTTTTTATTTTTTGCAAAAAAACGATTTAGGGGTTTTTTATATTGCTATATTAAGCAATGTTAAGCAATGATTTGACACTGAAAAAAACCCCTAAATTTTTTTGCGATTGTTGTGACTATAAATCGTCAAATAAAAAAGATTATAAAAGACATTTAGAGACGCAAAAACACAGTTTCAATGTTTTTCAATCCCAATTGCCTGAAAAACCCCAAAAATTATATCAATGTGTATGTGGAAAAATTTACAAGGACAACTCAGGATTATGGAGACATAAACGACAAGGGTGCGAAAATATTAGTTTGGACAATATCAAAATTACACCCAAAATGTTTTATGATTTACTCAAACAAAATAATGAATTACAACAAAAGGTTGTTGAAATCACATCTGTACCATCTCAAATCATGAATAATAGCAATAATAATAATAAAACATTCAATTTACAAGTATTTTTAAACGAAACATGTAAGGAGGCGCTCAATATATCAGAATTCGTTCAATCTATTCAGTTACAACTTTCGGATCTAGAAGATACAGCAAGACTTGGATACGTACAAGGAATATCTAATATTTTTATCAAAAACTTAGATGGACTAGATACACATAAACGACCTATTCATTGCAGTGATGTTAAAAGGGAAATATTGTACATTAAAGAAGAAAATCAATGGACAAAAAACGATATTAATACAGCATTATTACAAAATGCCATAAAAATTGTTGCCAATAAAAATATCAAACAAATTTCAGAATGGGTTAAAATTAACCCAGAATGCATGGATACAGAATCTAAAAAAAATGATACTTATCTTAAAATCGTATCTAACGCCATGTCCGGATCTACACAACAAGAACAACTTATTAATATTAACAAAATTATAAAAAATTTAGCCAAAGAAGTTGCGATTGAGAAATCATAAAATAATATTATTAATACAAATAATATTATAAAAATATAACATTATATTAATATAATGGATACAATCGCTTGGAACCTAATTGACAAATATTTTAAAGATAACCCATATAATTTAGTGGCTCATCATTTAGATTCGTATAACGACTTTTTTAGTAAAGGCATTTTTCAAATATTTCGGGAAAATAACCCTATACGATTTATTGAACGAGAAGATCAAACTGCACAAACAGATAAATCTCAATCCAAACACGAATGTTTTATTTATCTTGGAGGAAAAACTGGAACAAAATTGTACTTTGGAAAACCTATCATATATGATGATGTTAGTACAGAAGGTATATCTAAACCATATCCTCATTACATGTATCCTAACGATGCACGATTAAGAAGCATGACATATGGAATAACTATACATTATGATATTGATGTTGATTTTGTATTATATGACGGACAAAATAAAATTGAACAAACCAAAACATATGAAAAAATTTATTTAGGTCGTTTTCCTATTATGCTTCATTCTAATCTTTGTATTCTTAAAGGATTATCTACTGAAGCACGTTTTAATATGGGAGAGTGTCGCAATGATTATGGAGGATATTTTATCATTTCAGGAAAAGAAAAAGTTATTGTCAGTCAAGAAAAATTTGGAGATAATATGCTTTATGTCAGAAAAAATAAGCCAGATAATTTATATAGTTTTTCATGTGAAGTACATTCCGTTTCAGAAGATAGTTCTAAACCTATACGTTACACATCTGTCAAAATTGTTGCACCTGATGCAACATATACTAACAATCAAATTGTCGTTGATATACCCAATGTCAAAAAACCAATACCTTTATTCATTTTAATGCGTGCACTTGGTGTTATATCTGATAAAAATATTATTGAACATTGCTTATTAGATATAAAGAAAAACTCTGATATGGTTGACTTATTTATACCATCTATTCATGACGCTAATAACATTTTTACTCAACAAATTGCTCTAGAATTTATTTCAAAATTTACTAAACGACAAACTGTATCTGCTGTTCAAGATATTTTAATGAATTATTTTTTACCTCATGTAGGGGAAGATAATTATTTAACTAAAGCATATTATATCGGATTCATGGTTAATAGAATGCTTAGGGTATTTATGGGAAGAGAAGCACCTACAAACCGAGACAATTTTAAATTTAAACGCGTTGAAGTATCTGGAACATTGATTTATGACCTTTTCAGAGAATATTTTTTAATTCAAAATCGTAATATATTTTTAAAAATTGATAAGGAATTCTACTATCACCCTGGAAAATACAGAACCAATTTTGTTAGTTTGATTGACGATAATATTAAAGAATTCTTCAAAGAAAGACTTGTTGAAGATGGATTTCGCAAAGGATTTAAAGGAAATTGGGGGGCTGATGCAAATACAAAACGACTTGGATTAGTACAAGATCTTAATAGATTATCCTGGTTTACATTTATTTCACATTTAAGAAAAATAAATTTACCATTAGATCCCACTGCAAAGGTAGTTGGACCACATTTACTTCACAGTACTCAATGGGGATTTATTGATCCTGTTGATACTCCTGATGGAGCAAATATTGGTTTACATAAGCATATGGCTATTAGTACTGCTATTACTAATGGATTTTCATCCTTCCCTCTAATTAAATGGTTACGAACAAATACTCCACTTAAATTACTTCATGAATGTTCATCTGAAATTCTCGCAGACATGTCTAAAATTTTTGTCAATGGAAATTGGATAGGGGTTATTGATACACCTCTTGAAACTATTAATATGTTAAAATTATTTCGTAGAAATGGAGTTATTCCTTTATATACCAGTATATCATTTGATTATGAATCTAATAGTATTTATTTATTTACAGATGGAGGACGGTTAACACGTCCTATTTTCTATAGAGATATTAAAGTTGATGATGATGGTAAAATTAGTTATTTAAAATTATCATATGAACATGGCACTATTAAAGATATTATAGAATCCCGAAAGTACACCTGGCAACAAGTTGTAAGTGGGTTTGAGAGAAAAAATGATGAAAAATATAATATACGTAATAATATTTTATATAATATTAATGAATTATATCCCACATACAATACTTTACCTGAAATTTTAGAAATGTTTGAAAGAAATAGAGGCATCATTGATTATATTGATACATCAGAAGAAGAAACTGCTTTAATTGCAACTACACCTGAACAAGTTAGAACTAACAAATACTATACTCATTGCGAAATTGATCCTTCTTTAATTTTTGGAGTAATGGGAAATTCTATTATTTTTCCTGAATCTAATCAATTCCCACGTAATTGTTTTTCTTGTGGACAAAGTAGACAAGCAGTTTCTGTTTATCATTCCAATTCTCAAATGAGATTAGACAAAATGGGGGTATTATTAAATTATGGACAAACACCATTAGTAAAATCGCGTTATTTAGAATATATAAATAAAGAAGAGCAACCATATGGTGTAAATACTATTGTAGCAATTATGTCTTATACTGGATATAATGTAGAAGATGCTATTTTAATCAATGAAGCATCTGTCAAAAGAGGTTTGTTTAGAACAACATATTATACCACTTACGAGGCGCATGAAGAAAGTTCAAAAGTATCTGGTTCAAATGTAAACACCGTTTTTGCAAATATCGAGTCAAAACCAAACGTACAAAGACTAAAAGACGGATTTGACTATAGCAAATTAGATCAATACGGATTAGTAAAAGAAGGAACCGAAATTGATGACAAAATTGTTTTAATTGGTGAAGTTACTAGTTCTAATGACAATCGGGGAACATATATTGATAATTCTAAGACGACTAAAAAAGGTCAATTAGGATTTGTTGATAAATCTTTTATATCTGAAGGAGAAGAAGGTTTCAGAATTGCCAAAATACGAATTCGTGAAGAAAGATTGCCATCCATTGGAGATAAAATGGCTTCAAGAGCAGGCCAAAAAGGTACTATTGGACTTATCATTCCTGAAGAAGATATGCCTTTCACTGCAGATGGTATACGACCTGATTTAATTATTAACCCTCATGCTTTACCGTCTCGTATGACTATAGGTCATTTAGTTGAATGTTTATTTGGAAAGGCAGCATGTTTATATGGTGCTTATGGAGATTGTACTGCCTTTGCTACTAAAGGTGCTAATACAAATACATATGGAGAAATGTTAACCAGAATTGGATATCATAGTAGCGGTAATCAATTATTATATAATGGTTTTAGTGGAGAACAGATATATTCTGAAATATTTATTGGACCCACTTATTATATGCGTTTAAAACACATGGTTAAGGATAAGATTAATTATCGTGCAACAGGTAAACGTAGTGCTCTTACAAGACAAACAAATCAAGGGAGGGCAAATGATGGTGGTTTAAGAATTGGTGAAATGGAACGTGACGGAATTATGGGACATGGAATGTCATATTTCTTAAATGAATCATATATGGTTAGAGGAGATCAATATTACATGGCAGTTTGTAATAAAACTGGTGCTATTGCTATTTACAACCCAGATAAAAATTTATTCCTTAGTCCTTTTGCCGATGGTCCTATCGTTTTTAATAAAAACGTTGAAGGTCAACCTGTTTTAGATGCATTTAGTAAATATGGAAGATCTTTTAGTGTCGTCAGAATACCTTATGCTCTTAAATTATTGATTCAAGAATTACAAGTTATGAATATTCAAATGAGAATTATAACTGATGAAAATATTGATCAATTAATGAATTTATCATATCAATCTAGAAGCATTGATAAACTTCTCCACATTGAACCTGGAATTGCTGAAAGAGAAATTAAAGATATAGTATCAAATTATAAGGAGTCACTTAACCAAAAATTAACCAAAATAGAGATTGACAAATCAGTACGACAATCTCAAGAATACAATAAAAGAATTATTTTAGGAGAATCTATTGAACCACAGAGTCTGGATAAAGAGATTAGTAGTGTACCGGAAATGGCGCAAATTGTTATATCAGAAAATAGTGATGATTTTTGGGAACCAGCAAATCAACCAAAATCTCCTGATTATCCAGATGTATCGCCTGCTTATGTACCTGATGATGATTTTGTTCCAAATGATGGGTCTTCACCGGACTATATTCCGGATTCACCAGCAATACTACCACCATTAAATGATGAAGAATTAAACAGAATGTTTACTACTTTACCACGTAACTTACAAGAAGAAGCCATTAAACTTAATACTAACACAGAAATAGAAAATTTTATAAAAGACAATTATAAACCAGAAGAAACACAAATACAGGAAAATATTGGAAACTTGTCATCAAAAACGGACAGTATTAGTGGAGGTGGAGGTGGATCTGGACCATTTAATAATATAGCCATGAATAATACTTTTTCTAAGTTATCTGGAAAACATCAAGGAACATTATTAATGATGAAACCTGAACAAAGAGAGGCTGTTATGAGAAGGATTATGTTGCAAGGTGGAGGTGGATCAAATTCAAATAGTCAACCAACTGTAAAAAGTCAATTAACACCTTTTTTTGATGCGTTGCCACCAAAAGCACAATTGAATGCTTTAAGTAGTAGTTATTCACAAATGGGAAACCAATTTAAACAAATCGGTTCAGGTTTACAAGAAATTAAAACAACATATAAAATGCCAGATGATGTAACTGCAAGATTATTAGGAGGAATGCCTATGCTTGCTCCAACAAAAAAAGAGGATTCTAGTACAAGCCCCTCAACAACAACATCTGTGAGTACAAATTCTGAAAATACACATAGCACAACTAGTGACACAAATAGTGGTTCAACAAAAGTGATAAAAATATAATTTGTATTTTAGAGAATAATTAATGTTAATATTTATTTAGAAATTTACATTAATTGGTTTTAATATACAAAATATAATTTAAAATTGAAACAAAATAAAATCAATATGTTTATATTATAATATAGAAGCATGGCAAGCCAAAACACAAGTAGTTTAACTTCTCAAGTATATAAATCTAGAACTGTTATTCTAGAATTAATGAAAAAACAAGGTTATGATATTTCCGAATATGAAGGATTTAGTGTAAACGAGGTAAATACTATGAAAACTAACAATCAACTAGATATGATATTGCATGGAAAAATAGATGACAGTGATGACAATGCTAGTGTACAAGAAGCCGATAAACAACATAAAAAAATGTACGTCCGATATTATTTGGCAAAATCTTTGAGACCAAATAATTTACAGGAGATGATTGATGATTTATTCAATGTGGAAGAAATTTTAACTAAACGAGACACATTATTTATTGTCACAAAAGAAGAGGTAAATGATACGTTGCAAAATGCTTTGAAACATATTTGGGAACAAGATAAAATATTTATAATTATCCAATCATTGAAACGTCTTCAATTCAATATTTTGAATCATGTTCTTGTGCCACAACATCGTATTTTATCAGAAAGCGAAAAGGGTCAAATAAAAAGAAAATACAATGTAATGGAGGACGTACAGTTTCCTGATATATCGCGATTTGATCCAGTTGCTCAAGCAATTGGTATACGACCAGGAGAAGTATGCGAAATCATTAGACCTAGTAAAACAGCAATTACTGCACCTTATTACAGAATCTGTAATTAATAGTTAGGTTTTAAATATAAATATAAATATAAAGATAAGGTAAATTTATACTTTAATGAAACCAATCCAATTTTGTGAGAAAAGTATACATTGGGTTTTAAGTTACAGAAAATCACCAAGAAAAAAATTACACAAGTTATATAGATATGGATTTATAGATGATCATACAAATGAATCATGGAATTGGACATTAAAACAATCATCTATTATAGAAAAAAAAGGATTGAAATTTTGGTTAATTCAAACTGAAGGACCGTATGGATTTAAGTATTGGTGTGATAAATATAATTTTAAATGAGGAACAAATATATGAAACAAATATATATTTATATTTATAAATATATATATAAATGGACATTCCACTTATAGGGAAAGCAAAAGACTTCCAAGAAAAAATAAATAATATGAAAAATACTTTTTTTTTGGCTTTAGATGATTTTAAGAAATATTATGTGTATTACAACAAAAACCCTGAAGTAAATGAATTTCAAAGTTTTTATGCTAATAGTAAAGGACAATTGCAAACAATGAGTAGAGATTTGTTTACGACTAGTAATGATATAGACAAAAATATTGAAGATTTAGAGGTTAAGATACAAGCATTAATACAGAAAATAAAAGATGAAAAGGAACTGTACGCAGAATTATCGAAAAAACTACAAAGTTTAGTTACTATTCAAAATAGTTCAATTCTATTAATAGATGATTCAAAAGAGGAGTATAATTCCCAATATTATAATAATTGGAACATATTTTTTGGAATACTTTTAATATCAGGTTTGTTAGTTAAATTAGGAAAAAATGCAGTCGCAGTACCAAAATAAATTAATTCGTAAATAATATCTTTTATTTTTTAGTATAATAAAATATGTTTAATATTTATTTAAAAAATAAACCATTTATAAACCCTGATATGTTAAAATATATAAGAGAATCAACTAACAAATCTATTGAAAAGTATCTAATTAAAAAAAATGATGAGAATAATATTAATACTTTAATTAAAGTAAATGATAATAACAATGATGATATTGTACCTAATATATATTTTTTGGTTTCATTTGTTAGTTTAGTATCGTTTTTAGCAGGTTATAAATTTGCAAAAATATAAAATATACTTTTTCTATATATATATATAATGGATTCTAATAATGATAAAATGACATCAACTTTATTAAAGTGTGAAGTTCTAGAAAAAGAATATGAAAATATTTTAAATCAATATCAAGAAGCCTTAAATAATTATATTAATTTGTTACAAACTAACAGCACGTCAAATGGTGACAACACTAGTTCCGTAAGTAATTATGCACAGTTGAACGGTCGTGCATGGTGGGGTACTTCTGGTTTAAAAGAAGGTTCAGTTGCGACAGTAGGTGAGTGTGAGTCTATGTGTGCTTCGGATGAAAAATGTACAGGAGCCACTTTTAATCCAGTAAAAAGATATTGTTGGGCTAGACAAGGTGATGGTCGTATTACAACTGGTCTAGATAGTGATATTGCACTTATACCCAAACAAAAAGAAGCATTAGTTATTTTAAATTCATTAAATGAACGTCTATTAAACATTAATCAACAATTGAACATGGAATTGAGTCAATTAAAACCTCAAGCAACATTACAACAAAAAGAAAAAAATATGAAACAACAACAACTAACAATCTATTATGAAAAATTATTAGATCAAAAAAGACAAATGGAAAAACAATTAAATGAATATAGATCTATTAATGAAGATCTTAAAAATGAGAATCTCTATACAACCCAAGAGAATGTATCGTTTCGTTTTTGGGTGCTTATAACGATTGTTGTTATTATTTTAACTATTCGGTTTATGTTTGGTAAGCAACCACCTCCATTTCCTGTACTATTTTGGATAATAATGTTTATTTTAATGATAATATTGACATTCATGTTACGTATACCTTCAGGATTTATGATTTGGGGTTTTGTATTAACACTAATAATTTTAATGAGAACAGGTTATTTACCTAGTCCTTAAAATATAATGTATAAATAAATAGAAATATAAATTTTTTGTATTTATTTATATTAATAATGAGCGACAATTTATTAAAAATATCGTTAAAACAGGGAAAACAATTTAAAAAATATCAAAGTAAGATTAAAAAGGCTATTTCTAGGAAAACGACATTATTAGAAGGTTTTTCTACAGATGAGACGATTTTACGAAGTCAAGAAGACGGTTATGTTCCAGTTCTACAAAATTCCCAAATATCATCATCAATGACACAAAATATAAATCAAAAAGATTTGGATGAGTTTAATAGACTTCAACAAAAATATGACGATCTGTTTCAACAATATATTCAAATACAAAAAAATATGGGTAATAAAGGTTTAGCAAGAATTAGTCGTCAGAGTAGTAGTAATCCTTATTTAAATAAGACCATTAAATTTTCTACCGGACACATATGTTATGTAACAAATGATGGTGTTGTAAAATATATTCCGAGTACTGAGATATGGAATTCTACAACTGCACCTAAATATCCAACAGATATTAATATTCCTTGGAATGAAACTTATAATGCACCTGGAACTGTTATTCCAACAACTCCGCAATTAATATCAGGAACACCTGTCAAAATGAATGAGAGTTTAGGTAATGAGGGTAAAAATGTCTATGCTTCTACATTAATAAGTAATCCAGTTTCTTCATACATTGGTTGTTATAATGATAAACCGGCACCAATATCAACATTAGTTGTACCAATAATGGGTTCTTCAAATCAAGTTAATGGTTTTGTTGCTGGTGCCTCTAGTGTTTATCAAGAAAATAATGATTTTACAGGACCCTGGTGTGCGTTTGATAACAATGTAAATACATGGTGGCATAGTTATGAAGGAGCCCCACATGATTATGATGTAAATACTGGCCAATATAAAGGTCTATTTGGAGTTCCAAATATTATTAATTCTAGTGGTCAACCTCAAACAATAATGGGTGAATATTTACAAATAAACTTTCCAAATTTAAATCCAATTACAGTTACAAAATATGATATTCAGGGAAGACAAGGTTGTTGTGGAGATCCAAACGGTAGAGATCCAAATACTTGGTATATATTAGGTTGGAAAGATAATCAATGGTACCAAGTAGATTACCAAAGTAATGTTTCTTTTAATTGGCAAATGAAAACATTTAATATTACAAATCCACAGGCTTATGGTGCTTATATTATATTAGTAACAGTAGTAGGAGATGCAAATGCTCCTCCTGGAAACAGAGGTTCAGTACAAATAGCAACATGGAATTTATACACTTCAAGCGATTATTCTTTCACTGATGATCAAAGAGCCATGATTTGGAATCCAAGTACTATAGGATATACCACTTTTGAAAAATGTCAACAATATGCTACTGAAAATGCTTATCAGTATTTTGGTATGCAGGATTATAGACAAGATGGAACAGCAGCGTGTTTACTGTCTAATGACATTACTAGAACAGAATCATATGGTAATGCTACGGAACAAGATGTGTTGGTACCGATTTGGGCATCTAATACAAATACAGGTTCATATGCTTCATTAACAAGTGAAGGAAGATTAGTTGTATATGATGCAAATGGCAATGAAGTATTTTCATCTACCAACGCTCCAGCACAATGTAGTAATTATTATTCTTCATTACCTGACACTGATAATCCAGGTTACGATATAGGTTCTTATCAAAATATGTCTAAAGATGATTGTAAAAAACTATGTGATGGAAATGAAAATTGTTTGGGATATTTAGTAGGAAATACAGCATGGACTAATTATTGTTGGATAAAGAATGTTTCTGATCCATCAAATTTTAAGCCTTATTCTGGTATAGATTATTACATTAAAAATCCGACGCCTCAAAATAAACAAAATTGTAAATTTATATTGATATTAGAAAGAAATGGTCAAGTTGGTATTTATCGTGGAAATGATGTTTCACAAATTGGTGAAAATATTTGGAAAATGGATACATACGGAAAACAAAAAAATCCAAACAATTCTTTGATTTCAGCATTAGGTAAAACTGGTACAAATTATATGACATCTGGAACTACATTAATGCAAGGTGAGTGGATAGGTTCAGAAGATGGTACGTTACAATTATTAATGCAAAGTGATGGTAACTTAGTATTATACACTTCAGAACCTAAACAAGGATGTGTAAAAGGAAGTGGTGATAAATTTTATGGTACTGGATGGATAAATGCTGTTTATAAGGTAGATGCTGTTGGAGATAAAAACGCTTTAGGAAAGATAGGATATGTTGATTCAGATTCAAATTTAAAAGAGTATCCTCCTTCTATGCTTGGGTATTCAAACGACTACCAATTAATAAATGGATATGATTCTGGTGGAAATGATATAACAACATACGGTGTATCGACAATTAATGACTGTCAAAATGCTTGTAGTAATTTTGCAAACTGTGCAGGTTTTGTATTTCAACAATCAACCAATTCTTGTTGGATTAAAGACAGTAATATGTATCCTAAAGGAGAAAAACAATTAAACGATACTTTAGTTTTAGGACTGCGAAAACCAGCATTACCAAATTCAACTAGTTGTAGTAATGAAATAGTAAATGTAGATACAATTACTTACAATAATTACACAAAAGGAGATCAAATGACACCGGAAACGGAATGCAATCCTCCTATGATTTCACAGGCAGATAAATTAGATTATGATAATATTAAAAGTCAATTAGCAATTCTAGGAAATGATATAGCAAATAAAATGGATGAGTTATATGCTGAAGATAATAGAATATATAAGAAAATGAATATGAATTCAGAGGAATTTAAGAAAAATTTGTTGATGTACAGAAATGTAAATCTAAAAATAAAAAAACAATTAGAATTAGAATCTAATAATAGTATAGAAGGCATGCAAAATTTAAATATGAATGATTTAAATGGTATGTTATCAGATACAGATATTAGAGTACTTCAAGAAAATTATTCATATATTTTTTGGAGTATTTTAGCAGTGGGTTTATTAACGGCAACTGTAGTTACAATGAAAAAATAAAATATAATTATCTATCTATATTTATATAATGACAGATAATAAAGGTTTAAATGATTTACAACAAAGAAATGAACAAACTTTAAATGACATATCACAATTACAAACAACTGAAAAACAATTATATAATAGTTTAGATGATGTAAAATTGTCAGCAGACCAAAAACAACAAATAATTAATAAAATAAACGAAATAGCACAGATAAGATTAAACTTATACTCAAATTTAAAAGATATGTATTCTTATTATCAGCAAAATGTTAGTTCATCTAGAAGTACATTAAGTCAGCAAATGACTGCTATTGATATTATTGAAAATGAACTAAATGAGGCAAAGAAAAGGTTAAATTTGATTGAAAGTGAGAAATACGATAAGTTGCGACTTGTAGAAATTAATACATATTATGGTAAACGTTATAATGCTCATGCTGAAGTTATGAAAATAATAGTATATACATGTATTCCTTTGATCATTTTAGCAAACTTAGGAACAAGAGGTTTTATCCCATCTAATTTGTATATATTATTAATGTGTATTATTATAATTGTAGGAGCATTTTTTCTAGGCTATAAAATGATAGATTTATCTAATAGGAGTAATATGAATTGGGATGAATATAATTGGTATTTTAATAAGACCCAAGCACCTACAGCAGATACTAGTAATGAATCCAATCCATGGGCAATGCCTTATATTACATGTATAGGTGAACAATGTTGTTATGAAGGTAGTATTTATGATCAATCAAAAAATATGTGCGTTCCAAATGATGTATATGCATTGGATTATCCTACAAGTACTACAGCAACAAGTACTGCAACTACAACCACAACTACAGCAACAAGTACTGCTCCATCAACTACTAGCAGTACAGCAACAGAAACATTTGTATCAAATGTACTAAGCAAGTATGCTATGTCAGGAGGTGCACCTGTAGTGAGATTAAGTGGAAATCCAGTAGTGCCTTCAAATGCATAAATATATATATATAGTTTTTTATAATTAAAATAAATTATAAAAATCTAATGATAATACAAGATGAGTAATTGTTTAGAATTAGAAAAAAATTATGGGTCATTAAAAGCTAAATTTAATTATTTTCAAGAACAAAATGATTTATTAAAGAGGCAGCAAATGAGTTTATTTAATATAAATAACTTATTATTTCAAAGGCGACCATTATGTGGACCTAGTTGCCAAAGAGAAAGAATGATAAATTCGTTGCTACAGAAATATTTAGATGCTCAAACTAACTTACAAACAGCCCCAAAACAAGTAGAAGATACTAAGAAGAATTATTATGTATATGCGTATGGTGATCCATATTACGAAGCTTTAATAGAACGTGAATTAAGAGAAAAAGCAGAACATATTGCTTCGTTATTGACCGAAAATTTTAATGAAGAAGTAAGTACTGCTACAACAATGAATACGTATTATAATAGTGAGATTATTAGTTATAATGAACTTATAGAGGCTTATAACAAATATTTGGAAGATAATAAGGAATTATTATTTTTATTGAGAGAACGTCAAGGTAATATACTAACAAATGATAGAAAAACATATTATGAAAGAGACGCATCTGATAGGTTAAATTTGTGGTACAAATTTTTTTGGTGGATTTATTACATGATGGTAGTAGTATGGATAATTTCCGTAATATTTGTACTGCAAAAAGTTGGTATAGTAGAAATTATAATATTACTTCTTTTAATATTTTATCCATATTACATTAGTATAATTGTGAATAATATTTATAATTTGGTAAAAAATCTTTATAATAGATTGCCAAAAAATGTATATAATAATTTATAAATATTTACAAAAAATAAATTACTAATTTTGTAAATATTATGTTACATATCATCTAAAACGTCTTCTCCATCGTCATGATTTATTTTAATACCGTGCCATTGTTTTGTTTTTGGATTTATATTACCAAATTTCTTTATCATCACCTCTTCTAACTCTGATAATTTTGGTGGTTTTCTATTTCCAAAGTTCATTTGGAACCATTCTTTAAATATTTCATTCAGCATTTTCTTACCCACCTTTCCTTGTTCATCTTTTATAATTTTATCGGTAATAAATCCACTAATGCAATCTTGACTTTGTCTGTATTTATTTGATGCTGCAACTACTTCTGTACAATCTTTTACCTCTCCATCGGTTTCACATGCTCTTTTGATAAGCATTGATATGAATACAGGAGCCCATATTGGTAATTTTTCTTTTAAAGATTTATCCTTAGGAAAAACCCATTTAGTATCATCAGTATGAGTTTCTCCTTCCGAAATGAATTTTGATAAGAAATCAACTAATTTCATTCTGCGCCAAGTACCGTCATCATTACTTTTAATTTCAAACAACGCGTTAGTACATACGACAAGACTAAATTGTGGAATAAATATCTCACTTTCAGAATACAACGCACGTGCTTGAATAGGATCTCCTCCGGTTAATTCTTTCATAATACCTTCATTAATTACAGCATCTTTTGATGGTTCTTGCATTACTGCGTATCGGACGCCTTTTAATTGAATAACTTCTGATGAAGTTCCACCAATATTATTACGAGGTGCAGTAACTAATGTAATTGGAACTGTACCCTTATAATCTCCTAAACATTGTGACATTAAATCGGTTAAAATAGATTTTCCATTACTTCCTGAACCACGATAAATATTGAATACGTGCTCTTTTTTTACTCCGATTAAAGTAGATGCTAAATGATCCCACATGTAACGACAAGAGTCACTTTTAGGAAATAACTGTTCCATAAATGTCATAATTTGATTCGCAGTTTCTGCATCTTTTTCATTATCAAACTTATTATAAATTACATGCGTTGATTTTGTAATATAGTCCTGAGGATAACCTTGCCTAAATTCTTTCATTTTAAAATCAAATACTCCATTTTTGAAACACATTAAATATGGATTAGAATCCATATTTTTAATAAAATCTTTGTCAAAGAAAATTTCCATTGCTTCACGCATAATATTATTTTTATCATTTGTTTTCTTTAATTTAATGCAAATTTCAGCAATTTTTTTGATTTTTCTTTGTATTTTTTCATGATTTTCATCACTAGGTTCATAGTGTTGAGCATCTTGTAAATATTGATTCTGCTTGTCAGAATAATATTGAAATAAATCTTTTGAAATTGCTAAACGCAATGTTTGACCCTCGTCTTTATCCCATTTATGACGTTTGAATACAAACCAAGTTTTATTTTTTATACTTGTACAAACATATTTATCTTTAAACATATGATATAGTACCATTGCGTAGTCAAAATCACCTGCTTCAAATATAGTATCTTCAATATAATAATCAATTGTAGATTTTTTAACCCTTTCATAATCATCAAATGCATCTTGTTTTGCCCAGTACATTATTGAACGTCTAGTTACACCATCTGGACGCTTATTAAAGTGATGTTTCCAATCGTTATATAAACTTGGAATAGTTTCAAAATCAAAATCAGATGCTTTTGATCTTAACATGATCCACGATAGAAACAATCGCTCATCCGTATGTTTTAACGCAAATGCTACCATTCTATTTTTTAAATGAGAACCTGGTTCATAATACATTTCGGGCAAAATTTGTGTATATTCATGTGTTTCTCTAATGTATTGCTCGTTTATTTTTAAACTTTCTATTAGTTTATTTACTGCCTTTTGTAATGTTTCCATATTTTTTATGTCCGAGATTTTTATATCTTCCTCTTCCTCTTCTTCAAATATTATATTTACTCCTTTATTCTTGTTTCCGGATTTTCTTACCTTTTGAGTTTTTGTTTCTTCTAAAATTTTATTATATTCGGATTCTATTTTTTTATTCATATCAAATTTTATATGTTCACTATACTGTGCAGATAATAAACACAAATTTTTATGCAAATCAAATTCTTTGGGATTTTTTGGATCTGTTACCCAATTACTATCACTTGAATCTAATTCTGCTTCAAGATAATATGTTAGTTTATATGCATCATGTCCTGGTTTTTGAGAACCGTACATTTGCCAATTCACGCATCCTTTTGATATTCCTTCATCTAATACCTTATCCCAACCATTTGTTAAAGGTAATTCAAAAATATCACCTATCTTTGATAAAATTCTATTGCGCAATAGAATTTGAAGTGTACGATTCATCTTAATACCAATTATCATATGAATACCGTCTTTTGTTACCTGATCTTCTACAACTCTATTAATATTTGGCTTTTCCATAATGAAAATCGGAAATTTTTTATCATTTTCAAAAACTAATATTTCCTTAAGTTCTTCTAAATACAAAGTTATTAGATCTTGTATATGGTCACTAGTATGCTGTCTACTTGTAATGCTAAAATCATAACGAAAATCTAAATCTACTAAAATTGGACCATCTTCTTCTAATTGTTTTTCCGTTAAATATTCCTTTCTATTTTTAACAAATACATGCTCATAATATAGTCTGTAAAATGTTGGCAGTTCTTCACTATTTATAATAAAACTTCCTCCATATACATTTAGAGATTTTGAAGGAATACGTGTATGTGTCGGTTTCTTGTCTTCTGTTTTTTTATTCGTACCTTCACGATCTTGATTAGGACTATGGGGTTGTGCATTATGCTTTGATAAGAAATCAGATAAATCATTATAATGTGATGATGATGCCATTGTTGTCATTATTGATAATATATATAAAGATTTTTCTATTTCATTTTTTTTTAATTTTTAAAAATAATATACTTTTTTTGGATTTTTACGCATTTTATTTAATTTCTGTACAAGATATATATATATGTGCTTTTCAGCAAAAGCCAGTTTTATTACACTTACATTGGGATTAGTTACATCTTTTATTTGTATACTATTGGGCTCTGTCACTGACAAAATTGTAGGATATTTTTTTGCATTTGTATCTTTAATGCAGGTAATTGAATACTTATTATGGAAACATCAAATATGTGATAATTACAACAGATTTTTATCTATTATGGGAATGATTTTAAATCATTTACAGCCAGTTATTCTAGCCATCGTTATGTTAATTTTCTACAAAAACAATCCAAATAAAAAATGGATTTTTGTTGTAGTTTTTATTTATTTATGTGTTATTATTCCATACTCTCAACAATTTATAAATAACAAAAAACTACAATGTACTATTAAAGATGTAAAGTCAAAACATTTAACATGGATTTGGAATGATATGAAGAATTACACAATTTCTTATTTTGTGTTTGTTTTAACGGCGTGTGTTTTATTTTTATTGGGATTGCCAAATATTAAAATGGCAATATTATCTATTATAGTTACAATATTTACTTTGACCACAACAACTTTTTACTATAAAGGTCATGTAGGAGCGTTATGGTGTTATTACGTTGTATTCATACCTACTATATATATAATATGTCGTGTATTATTTAATTTTGATCCTGATAAACATCCTTTTAAATTTATTCATGATATTATTAAAACAATATAAAAAATTTGTTATATATTTTATTAATGTCTGACACAAAGGTCATCAAAAAAGAAACTATACAGAGGCTATTAAAAGACGTAAAACAGATTCTTAAACATCCTCTGACAGATAATGGTATTTATTATTCACACGATGAAACTGATATGTTTAAAGGTTATGCAATGATTATTGGACCCGAAAATACGCCATATTTTGGCGGATTTTATTTTTTTAAATTTAATTATCCACAAGATTATCCATATTCTCCACCTAAGGTAACTTATATGACGAATGATGGTGTAACACGATTTAATCCTAATTTGTACAAATGTGGAAAAGTTTGCGTTTCTATTTTAAATACGTGGTCTGGAGATAAATGGTCTTCTTGTCAAACAATTAATAGTGTTTTATTAACATTGTGTTCATTATTAAATGATTCACCTTTAGAAAATGAACCTGGTTATTCAAAAACATCCAAAGATTGTATTCCATATAACAAGAGTATTGAATTTAAAAATATTGATTTTTCTATTTGTGAGATAATAAACATATCTAAAAAAAAAATACCTGAACCATTTGAAATATTTTATTCATTTATGAAGGATAGTTTTATAAAAAATTATGAAAAAATATTACATTATGTTAAGAATAAAAAAGATGAAAATAGTACGGAGATAGTTTCAATTTATTCAATGACAACAATTATTAATTATGATATTTTAGAAAAAAAATTAATTGAGACACGAAAAGTTATTCAATAATAAAATTATATTAATTGCGTTAAAATAATCTAATAGTAATTAATTATTTTATTAGATTATATTATATATGGAAGATGATAGATTTAGATACGAAGTATCATTGAAAAAAGATCCTCTACGTTATGAAAAAATTAAAAGAGAACGGGAAAGAGAACTGGAAACAAAACGGGAAACAAAACTCCCTCCTATTTCAAATAACTCCATTGGCGACAAATCATCATGGAAAGAAAGATTGAATAAACAAATGAAAGAAACACAAGATGTTATGAACAGATTCAAACAACAAAGTGTAGTAGTTGAGGATTTAGAAAGTGGAACAAAAAGTTTTGTACCTTCTAAATTAGTAGGTACAGTATATCCTAAATTAGTAGGTAAACTGCCTCCACTAACATCTTCAAACATACAGTCTTCTTCCAAAGAAGAACAACCGCTTTTTACGAGATTACCTCCAATTAACAAAGGTCCAATTAACAAAGGTGGTAAAAAGAGAACAAAAAAGCAAAAACGATCAAGAAGAACTCGTAAACATAGAAAAAATAGAAGTGGTCGTCATACTCGTAGTCGTAAACACTAATATTTTCAAACTTATACAAATTAAATAAAATTGAAATATAAATATAAATATAATTATATTTATATTATATAAAGATGCACTTCTGTACTCAATGCCAAAATATGTATTATATTAGTATTGATCCTAACGATACTAATGCGTTAATTTATTATTGCCGAAATTGCGGAAACACAGATTCAACATTATCTGTAGAAAATGTAACAGTTTCAAAGGTACAATTAAAAAAATCAGCGCAAGAATTTAGTCATATCATAAATAAATATACAAAATTAGATCCAACTCTTCCTCGTATTAACAACATTTTATGCCCTAATTCAGATTGTGCTACTAATCATGCTGAAAAACCAGAGCCTCGCGAAATTATATATATTAGATATGATGACCAGAATATGAAATATGTATATATTTGTGCAACATGTAACACTGTTTGGAAGACAGAAGAACAGAAATAAAGATAAATATAAATATAAAATAATTCAATTTATACAACACTATTAACCTGTAATTTAAATTTTTTTCTACCTTATTATTTTAAATAAAATTGAAATAATAAATATAAAACAATCTTTACTTATAATATTATAAGATGAGTTACTTTGGAGGTGACGACGATTACGAAGAAAAAAGTGTTAATAGTGGAGGTGATTCTTCATCAGATGATGAATCATCTGTTATTTCTGGAGGAGATATGGAATTAGAGGTAGAACCAGAGGTAGGTGGTACTTTAGATGATGAGGAGGATGAAGAGGAGGATGATGAAGAGGAGGAGGATGATGAAGAGGAGGATGAGGAGGGAGATGATAAAATGTTTGGTGGTGCTGGTGACTTAGATGAAAGTGAATTGGAAGAGGGTGAAATAGATGAAGAGGCTGAGAAAAAGGCAAAAAGAACAAAAAAAATACCGGCAAAAACAGTATATAAAAAACCTGAAACAGAAGATGAAGAAAGTGACGATGATGATGATGATGATGGAGAAGTTTATTTACAAAAATTTGATAAAGATATTAATGAAAATTATATAGCAAATTTTCATCCTGAATGTACAACTCAGAATTATGACGAAATATTAGCATTATCAAGAGTTGTTAGGGATAAAGATGGTATTGTTGTAGATGATCTGCATAAAACCATACCATATCTTACAAAATATGAACGAGCACGTATTTTGGGAGCACGTTCTAAACAAATAAATTCAGGGGCTTCTGTTTTTATAAAAGTACCTGAAAATGTAATAGACGGTTACTTAATAGCGGAATTGGAATTACAACAAAAAAAAATACCATTCATTATTCGTAGACCATTACCAAACGGAGGTAGCGAATACTGGCCTTTAAAAGATTTAGAAGATCTAGTATTTTAATTTGTATATTGTTTTATATATTCATTTGTTTTACTAATACAGTAGTTAAACATTTCAATTTCTTTTTCCATCTCATGTAGTTGTTTAGATGTTTCAAAACTGATTTGCATCGTATCGTGTAATTTCTTAGTTATATGTATTGTATTTAATGTTATAAAATTTTTGGCAGAATTTGAATACTTACTAATATTAATATTTTCTAATCTTAATTTTCTGTTTAAATATGTAATTCTTTCATTATTTTTTTTGTGAAATTCTGTTTTCAAATTATATTCATATACTTTTTCAGTTTTATGTTTTTTTAAATTATTTAATTGGTCATGTAGTTTCTGAAGGTACTCTTCTTTATAATCTTCATATGTCTTGGTGTTACTTTGGTTAGAATTGTTAAAAATTCCCCAATATTCATTGTTATAACTATCTTGAACTAACAACTTACCTATATTTAAAAAAACCAGTGGATCTATTTCTGTCATAGTATAATCTGGCATTATTATATTTATATTAATAAAATAAATATAATTTATCTTTGTATTACGTAACTAAAAGATATTAAAAATTAAGCATATTTAATATAATGTTGACCGTTAAAAATACATTCATAACAACGGGTTTATCGTTAATTTTTTGTTCTTATTCTATATATAATTTGTATTTCTATTTTCAAAATATAGAAGATACATTTGAAAATATACAAAGTACATATGATAACAAAATATATTTATTACAAAAAGATCTTAACAAAATAAAAAGTAATTATGATAATGTTGAGTTTGAACTTTCAAAAATGAAAAAAAAAATAATGCTATTAACTGATAGAGTGATTAAACTTGAAAAGATAAATAAGGAACTAAATGAAGAAATAAATAAAGATATTATTAACGAAAAAGTAAATGAATTAAATGAATTAAATGAAGTAAATACATTATCAGAATCTGATGAAAATTTACAAACCCAACTGAATTTAGTTTCTGATGTCAATTTAGATTATGATTGTATAGAAGATATTTTTGAAAAACAACAAATTTCCGAATTTAGGTCATTAAATAAAACAAGAAGTAATAGTTTTTCTTGCAGTACGAATATAACTGACAATTCAAAAAAAAATAGAACAAGAAGTGTGTCAGTAACAGATACACATTGGTTATTGGTAGCGAAAAAATTTATAATGGGATGAATCGTTCTAATCCTAATATATATTTTTCTGTATATAATAATGAAAGTAGCCCTATGTTTTATAATTAGTTATGAACATATTTTACATAAAGAGCAGTTATGGATAGATTGGATAAAACCGAATAAGGATATAATAAATGTATATTTTCATTACAAAGATATAAATATGATTCAATCCCCATGGATTCGTCTTCATACAATTCCTCCAAAAAGTACTCATCCAACATCTTATTATAATGTAGTTCCTGCATATATGGCTTTGTTATCATATTCTTTTAGCCATGATAAAGATAATTTGTGGTTTTGTATGGTGACAGATACATGTGTGCCAATAATAAGTCCATCAAAATTTAGAAAACTTTTTTTAGAACATTATCAGGCGAGTATTTTTAGATGGAGACCTGCATGGTGGAACATAACGATTCATAGAAGAGCAAATTTGAGATTATTAACAAAAGAATATTGGTTAGCAAATGATCCATGGTTTATTTTGTGTAGAAACCATGTTCAAAAAAGTATTTTATTTTTGGCTGCAAAGAATGGTATATATAGAACTGTAAATGACGGTGGATTGGCAAATGAAAGTATATTTGCAATTATATTACAAACATTCAAACAACTAACAAATCCAATGACGTTAATAAATGATATTAGTACAGTTTCAGATTGGTCTCGCATGTCAAATCCAACAAGTCCTTATTTATTCAAAGAGGGTACCGATGAAAATATTAATATTATAGAAAACCTACTTAAAGAAAATAAATATGCTATTTTTTTACGTAAAGTTAATCGGGAATTTCCTGATTCCATTTTAAAAGATATTTGGGATAAAGATTTTGGACATACATATGATATATCTCATAATCAAGCAAAAAAAAAGAATAACAATAATAGAAATTATACATATTATTTTTTATTTACTTTTTTGATTGGGTTATTCTTTGTAGCAATTATGCAAACAAAACATTTTATGGATAAGAAATAACTCTGATAATAAATGTAAATTCATACCTATAACAAAAAATAAATAACCTTTTGATAATACATTACTTAATATTGTACCCAGTATTAAAACAGCAATAGCATCTATTATAGAATATAAAAATAGGTTTTTAGTACTTGATACATATTTTTCATTTGTTTTTCTTACTTTTAAACAAGCATAACCATTATTACAAAACCAAGTATGAACTCCAAAAATACCCGCTAAAAAGAACTTTAAAAATCCCACAACTAACAAAAGTATATAAAAGTTTTTTATAAAAGGAGAAAAAATTAAATATAAACAAAGGGTGTAAAAACCTATAATTATTGCTTCAAAAATAAAATGCATTATATTTAATAATAATAAAATATAATTAACATTTCCATCTGTTACCGCAATCAATACAAGTTACAAAGATGGTCATAGGTTCATCTGCTGAACGCGTTTGTAATTGATAATAAGAACACTTCTTTGATTTACATTTCCTACAAGTGAATGTATCTGTTGCTGCTTCTAAATGTTGTTCAAATTTATTTTTATCTCTTATCATTTTCGCTTTTATAAGGGCTTCCCATTTTTCTGGACACATCTCTTGGTGAGTCATAAAAGCAATTGTATGGGATTTTACTGTCTCTGTTATGACTAATTGAACCAATTTTTCATTTTTTAAATTATTGTAAATACTTCTTAAATGATCAACATACAATTGTACAAAATATGGATTGTCCCATTTTTTCACAACCTTTCTATTAGTTGCCTCTTTTAATGACCAATTATGAATACCTTTTTCCAAATTTGTCGCATATTTATCTGCCTTTTCTGATTCTTTAAAATATTCACTCAGTTTTTTACAAACATTGGATCTAAAAATATCAGGATTTTCAATCTTACGTTGTGGCATTTTATTATTAATTATATAATTATGATTTATTTTTAAATCATAATCAATTTTTTATTATATTTAATTATTTATCATCATCACTGTAATCATATGCTTCTTCCGACAATTCTGAACCAATTTCCTCTAATATAATAGGTTCTTCTTGCTCTTCACTTTCTTCTGTTTCATCCTCTTCTGTATCCTCTTCTGTTTCGCTTTCTGCTGTTCCTTCAGTGTCACTACTATCTACTACAAATCCATCTTTTAAATAACCCCCTTTTTTTGTTTTCATAGATTTAGGGACATTTTCTAATTCATCTTCTTCTTCTTCGTCTTCTAAATTTGTCACTGCAAGATCTTCAAAACCTCCAAATAATTTTTCATATATTCTATTCCATAATTCAATTGAAAGATTAATTAAACTCCTATTATTTGAATCATCACGTATCAAACCAACTAAAGCACAACAACCAAAATATAAGTTTTTATCAACTGGTGGAGGAAAATCATATTTATTTTCCATATTGGCTTTCCCATCTAATTTACCGTACATAGCAATTACGTACCTTTGACCATCTAATTTAACGGACCATTCATTTTGTAAAATAAATCCATCTGATTTTTTAAAACCGCATTTTTTGTATAATTCATCTTCCTTATATTCTTTTACATTTAAAGATTTGAGTAATCCCGTCTTTTCAACAATTATAATTTGTGGCATTTGTGTATAGTTTATATATAATAGGTTTAAATAGTTTGTAATAAATAATTTTATAATGAAAATATTTATCCCTAATATTCTACCCTGTTATCTCAAAGATAAACTAACAACTTTAGAAAACAAAATTAGCATACCAAATCAAAAAAAATTTTATGAATTAGTTTCAGAAGAATTTGGTTTACTATTATTAGATGAAACAAACATAAAAAGAATAGAACCTAGTTTTAATACTAATATTGAATTAGTTAAAGGATATTTTGGAAGAGATTTGTTAGTTGATCTTACAAAATATACCGAAGTTTCTATGGTTTCTCAACTACCTACTAATTATGTTTGTACTAAAATAACACAATTAGAATACAAATTTGATAAAAAATCAGAATTAAAATTAGTTGTTAAATGTATTGAAGAAAACATAGATTTAGGTAAAAGTTTTATACCCATAGACTTCTATTTTCTTTATGATGAAGCCAAAATAATAAATTTACAAGATTTACTTAATAATATTTTTTTCCAAGAGGAAATAAATAGGTTTTTATCTGCCCTAAACTAATATTTTAATATATTATGTTAGTTTGGACAATTCAAATTTCAATAATTTCTATAATATTTATTTTTTTGGTACATCATCTAATATCATTTTTTAAATCTACATTAACTGTTCCTAAAATTAAAGATTTAGTCAATTCACCCAATCAAAAGTATCAAAATATATTTGATACTATATCTAATAATAAAGAAATATCCTATACTTCTATTGATTTGTTACCTTCACCAGAATTAGAGAGTAAAAATATGAAAGATGAATTGAAATCTTTTCTCAAAAAACAATTAAATAGTGATAGTGATAATACAAATAATTCTAATAACACTGTTATGGCTATGGATTCATTTAATAATTTTACTAATTTTTAATAAAATATATCAATGAAATAAGTTTAAAGATTATACTACAAATAATCTATATATCAATGCAGTTATCTGAGTCAGACATAAATGCAATTTTATCCGATTTTCCTAAATTTGAACTTTCTTATGAAACAATGACACATAATAAAGTTTGTGATGCAGATGTTATTCTGGCTATTCCAGAAGGTCAAAATTATTTTGCTTGGTTTACTAGTTATAAAAATAATAATGTTTGTTTCATTTTGGAGATAACAGAAAATAAACAAATATCAAATATAGAAATAGTACAAACCAGTTTTGTAGACAAATTAGCATTTGGTACTATTTTTTATGGTTCCATTTTTTACTATAATAAAATGAGAGCATTTTGTGTAGAAGATATTTATTATTATAGAGGACGAAATATTTACCGTAATACTTATCTTGAAAAATTAAATTTGTTAGGACAAATTTTGAATAATGATGTATCATCATATGCGTTAAATAAAAATTTTATGATATTTGGTTTGCCATTAATAAAAAATGACTTTAGTCTTCTATTAAAAGAAATAGAATTGTTACCATATAAAATAAAATTTATTAAATTTCGCTACTTGAATAAAGACTCATCTAGTAATATTTTTTGTATGAAATATTTTAAACCGTCAATTACAAATAAATGTGCACAAGGTCAACTTAATAAAGCAGTCTTTAAAATAACACCTGCTTTACAAGAAGACATTTATAATCTTTTTATATATAATAAAGGTACTGAAGATTTTTATGATGTTGCGTTTATTCCTGATTTTAAAACGAGTGTAATGATGAATAAGTTATTTAGAAATATAAAAGAAAATTATAATTTAGATGCATTAGAAGAAAGTGATGACGAAGATGAATTTGAATGCGAACGTGAAGATAAATTTGTCTTTATGGATCGTTCATTTAAAATGAATTGTGAGTACAATTATAAATTTAAAAAATGGTTTCCTGTTAGTTTAGCAGAGAAAAATGAAAAAATTATTACATATAATTTGCTAAAAAATAGCGTCAATATAAAATCTTAATATTATATATAAATGTCATTTTATGAGTTTAAAAATGTATCTACACCATTAAATAATATAAATGGTGGAAATGTAAATATAGACAATTCTCATACTGCAGGTATACCTTTTAGTAGTAATGTTAATCCAAACACTGTAAATCCAAACGCAATGCCTTTACCCGGAAATAATGTAATGTCTGCTGCTGCAAAATTTCCTTGTATGAAAGGAGGCCGCAAAATAAATAAAAAAAAAATAAATAAAATATCAAGAAAATATAAGATGAAGGGAAGTCGTAGAAAAATTACAAAACATGTTAGACGTTTGAAAAGTCGCGTTAAATCTAGATTTTTAAGACACCGTCGTACATCTAGAAGAGGAGGATGCTGGGGTAAAAAAAAGGGTGGTACTACTAGATCTTTACGACAAAGAGGAGGGGTTGGACCAATGCCCAACTATCCACCTGGATATACTCAGTATCAGAACAATCAACCATTTGATAAGGTTTTTTCAACAGGTGGTCCATTAAGTCCAAGTCTAAGTGCTTTAGCAACACCCACACCTATAGATAAAGTTTATAATGATGCTGTAGATAATTTAAATCATAACGCGTTAAATTCATATGGAAAAGGTGATGCAGGAATGGGATTTCCAAGTAGGGGATGGTTTTAAACTAAGAGTACTAACAACTCAATAGATAAAATAAACATATTTATTTTTCGGTAAATCTAACCTTAAGAGATTAATATATTATGTTATATTAATGATATCATTATATAATATAATATTTACTATATTATTAGGTTTAATTACCGGATTGTTTACTGGTTTCACGGGATTAAGTGCTATGGGAATTGTATTAATGGCATTAGCCGTTACTCGTATTATTGAAGATTATAAAACAATTATAGGAACCGTATTATACATTTTAATGTTTCCAACTACTGTAGCAGGCGTATGGGAATATTATAAAAAAGGTAAAATTAACTTCGTAATAGGAAACCTACTGTTAGTTACTTTATTAATAGGTTCATATATAGGTGCAAAAATAACATTAACAGAAAAATTTAAAATTAGTGAAAAGACTATAAAATACACTACATCGTTTATTGCATTATCAATGGGTATTTATTTTTTTATTAGTGCTTATAATACTATATAAAATTATCTAAATATTTAATAATACCTTTATTTTCTATTTTTTAAATTTCAATAAACAAACACCGACTGGTTTTTTGGTATCTTCTTCCTCTTCTTCTATCTCCTCTTCAGAATCCTCTGCAACACTTTTTTCGGATGAACTCCTACTACTAGGAACTTTCAGGAATGTATCTTTATTATCACCATTAGATTGCGATTGTGACTGATTATGCTTTATATTTTTAGGTTCATAAATAGTCCTCCATTTGGTAACGTCTGGAGTGTATACAGTACTGTTAGTTTGAATTATTTTGTAATTTTGTTTTTTATAAAATACTTTTCTTTTAGCCCATTGTTTTTGAAAATTATCATGTGAATCTATAATATCTACTACAACAGGAGCAAAATCATGTTTAGAACGCAATATTCTTCCCACTGCTTGTTCAATATTCGTCATAGGGGTTATCATAAATAAAGTTGACAGTGTTTTTATATCTAATCCTTCTGCGGCCATAGTATATGTTGCAAGTACAACCTGTTTTGTTTCGGAATCTTTTAATGCTGATTCTTTCATTCCTCCTACATAATATCCTACTGTCGCTATATTTCGGTGTTTAATAGCGTCATGCATATATTTTAATATATTTCTGTATTGAGCAATTAACATGATTTGTTGTTTTGGATTTTCTTTAATCATATCTTGTAAAACTTTCAAAATAAATTCACTTCTATAATTATATTCACATATTTTGCTAATCATTTTAGCAACTGCAGTATTTCCTCTAAAATCAGTTTCAATATTATTAAATTCTTCATCATTGTTTTGATAAACAATACCTCGTACGATAACATTTTCATCTTTACTACGTTCTAATTTATAAACTACTTGTCCTAAAAACATTTTAAATACTTTAGTTGTACCATCTCTTCTATTCATTGTAGCAGATAATCCTAGCATATATTTTGTAACCAATTTGAATAATGCACATGAAAAAACTTCAGATGAAATATGATGTACTTCATCAATAATTGTAAAACCGAAGGAATCAAATAATGTAGATGGATAGTCTTTCATAGATAATGATTGTAACATGCATAAAACAATATCTTTATCATTAATATCTATGACTTGACCTTGAATTTTTCCAATTCTTGCGTTAGGATAATATTTATTAATACGTTCAATCCATTGATTCATTAAAAATTCTTTATGTACAATGATAAGGGTTTTTTTTTGTAGTTGCCCGATAATATAGATAGTCAAATCAGTTTTACCTGCTCCACAATAAAGTTCTAAAAGTCCTCCTCCTCCTTTTTCTACATGTCTTAAATATGAATTAACTATAGGCACTTGATAATCTCTAAGTGAACCGTTAAATATTAAATTAATATTATCTCCTTCTGTTATTTTGATTTCTTTGGGTGGTCCAAAGATTTCCTGACCAAAGTATCGCGGTACATATATTTTTTTGTCGGATTCCCTGTAAGCAGGAAATGTTTTATCAACAGGTATTGGTGATCCAGGAACAAATGGTTTAACCATTAATTGTTCCTTAATAAATAATTGACTTTTAATGGGTAATTGTGACTTTAAAATAGTATAACCTTTTTGTCCTAAATATGTATTTAAATTTTTGGGTATTTCAATATGTTCATCTATTTGTCTTTGCGACTTCATAATTTTAAATATTTAGTAAATTATATTTAGATAGTTTGCTTTAAATATATTTCAAGAAATTGTTTTTTTTAAATATATATATTATAAGATGGACTATTTTAGTACTTTATTTGACAAGAAAAATATGCCACAATTAGTTTTGAGTATATTATTTGTAATATATCTTCTTGTGGGATACAAAATGCCTGATAGTATTGCTAGTGCAGTGGATAGTACTTTGGGTAAGATAATTGTTGCGCTTGTAGCATTATTCTTATTTGCGTACTCAAATCCAGTATTAGGTGTTTTGGGTTTGTTAGTTGCTTACCAAATAATAACAAGTGCATCAGTTAAAACAGGTATGGCTGCTTTAGAACAGTACTATCCTACTGAGCAAAAAGTATGGTCCCCATTTACAGCAACAAATCAATTTCCTTATACTTTAGAGCAAGAAGTTGTAAAAAACATGGCATCACAAAAATTCAATCAAGATTATGTTAAAATGCCATGGAGACCAGTTTTAGAAGAAACATACGATGCTGCACCTGTAAATGCTTAAATAATATATTTAATAAACCTATTTAAAGACCTTTAAATTAAAAATATTTAATATATTATTTTATCTGAAAAAACCACCATTTTGAGGAAAATTTGACTGCATTCGGGGACCTGTTGAATTAACTATATTCTTTATAAAATATAGAATTATAAAACATATTATAACACCAATTATTATCATAAATAAATTACTATTTATTATACTATCAAATGACCACATTTCTTCACCTTCTCCTGTTACAATTAGGGCATCTTTATCTGACTCACCTACCGGTTGACAATCTATATATATTTCACTATTACCACCTATTGAACTTGGACCATTTTCGTTTACAAAAAATTCTACTCCGGATTTTACATCATAAGGATTTGCAGATATTAGACTTGTTAGTTTATTATATGTCTCCTCTGATATATATAATGACGCATCTGAAGGATAGTAAACTATATAAGCATAGTTAGTAGAAGGATTACAATCTTGATAAGGCATCGTTGCATTGTACGAATAAAACTTCTTTCTAGGTACTATTAATGATAAATTAAAATTTGGAATATCTACATTTACATATTCATTGTTACTTGATGGACCTAATTTTGACATAGTATCTACTACCGATTTAAAAAACACCGAACTTATATTTGTTGAATATGTCTTCTTTATTGGAATACAAACTAACAAAGGGCTGTTACCTGAGAGGGACGTATGGATTATTATTAATTCACCATCTGCCTTGTTGCCTGAGTAAGCATGTAAAGAAGGAGTATATATTCTCAGTTCTTGAACATTGTAGGGATCACTATTATAAGTTACAGGAGGAGACGATTGATTGTCATATAATATACTTACATAATTACCCAGATTTCGTGCTGTACATTTACTTGTTAAATAATTAAAACTATAATTACACTGTGAATAACATGTTCCTGCTTTACTTGGTTCTATATTTATAGGTGCTGTAGTATTTGAACAACTCATTTAATATAAGTATACAAATAAAATTTATTTCATATTACTATATTATTAGTATTATGAAATTAACTAAAGTTCGCTTACAAAAAACTATTAATTCTTTTAATAAACAAACACGAAAAAAAATTAAGAATAAAAAATTACTTACACATAATCATACATTTAGAAATAAAAAACAATTTAATCTAAGAACAACTACTCTTAAAAACTGGGATTCTAATAATATTAAACAAATGGCAAATACTTAATTGTATCATTTTCATATATTGTCACACCAAATGGCTCGTTATAACCCTCTACAAATACTGTATCTCCTGAAAATATCTGATCTACACCATAATCATTTAAACCACTTCTACCTTTAAATGAAATTGGCAATTTTACATTATTATGTTGATTTGATATCGTGTAATATTGCCATTTATCTCTATTTGTAAATAAAGGTCTACCCATTAAAGGTAAAATATTATCTTTACTTGTACCATTTAAAGGAGTCATTATACCCATTTGACGATAACTCGTTTGAGAAGAAACTGCACCTATGTTAGTTGATACATTTATCGGAATTGAACCTGGACGCACATAATTTAAATCTGGAACCAAATATCTTTCATCTCTATAAGGAGCAGCATAAGGATTCAATAACACATCGTTTGGCAAATTTGTGTACGGCCAACTTGGTATTAAACTACTAAACCAACCAGAAAAACCATTTGGCTCTTTTTGCTCTATTGTTTGATTCAAATTTATTTCATTTGGCTTGTTGTTTTTAAAGTTTACATAAATTAGAAATAAAAGAACTAACAAAATTATTATTATTAAGGTTAATGTTATATTTTCAACACATATTACGCCTGGAGGACACTTTTTCATTAATATATATATAACATTATATATTAATTCATCTATAAATATTATTTTAAACCTTTTGTTGAGTTGGCATATTAAATGATGATGCTAAACCTGCAAGACCACTTAATTGTTTCATATCAATACCTTGTAACATTTGCATTGCACTTTCTAATGATGGTCTCATTTGTTCCATAGATTTAAATAATTCTTGTTGTTGTTGCATTAACCCTTTTGTTTCATCTGTCATTTTTTTCAAACCATCTTCACCTATCATTTTTTGTAAATTTTCATAAGCCTCTGACATTGTTGCTGCATTATCTATATACGGTTTCTTTGTACCGTTCATATTTGCTTTTGCTCCAGAAATTGTTTGACCAGCACCCTCAGGTTCATCGCTACTAGTAGTATCCGACATACCTCCTACCGATGAAGAAACTGTTGATGATAATTTATCTTTTGCTTCTTGGGCTGTACTACTATTCTTTAATAAATCAGCAGCAGCAGCACTTGTAGGATCAACATCAGATAATTTACTCATTGGACTATAAGGCTTGTCTGTACTACTTGGAGCACTTGATGTACTTGGATCGGTTGATGTACTTGGAACACTTTCAGTAGCATTTTCCATGCCCTCAATTCTCATACCTTTTGCCATTAAAAAATTTGTTGCTAATATAGCCACCAATAAAACTATTGCCATATTTTTACTAAATTGATAAGTTAATAATCCAACTAAACCAAAGAATATAGCAGCATTCAATTTATTTGTTACTAAATAACCAAGTATATTTGTTACCGCTAAAAATACCATAAAGTACAAAAAATACTTGTTAGTTATTAAATTAGAAACCGATTTTGAAAAATTCATTATATATATATTATATCTTTAAAAAAAGTATAATATAAATAAAAAATTGATTTAATTGTAATTATATATATTACAATTATTTATATGAATATGGGTTATGATGAATTATCTGATTATTCTGATGATGAATACGACCAAGAATGTATGTATGAATCTGAAGAACTTAGTACTACAAAATATAACTTAGTTTTATGTGAAATCTTTAATCAAGGTATTCACGGTGGTAATGACGCTACATTGAATTATCATTATTTAGTTTCGTCACGATGGAAAAAATTTGATTCCGAATATATAGAAGATATGGCTGAAACTGTTATGGCTTATTACTTACTTAATGCTTCAAATAATTTCAACAATTTAATTAATCATCCAATCAGAAATTACAGAAATATTGTTACCAGAACTAACTATATTCAACCTCAAATAGCACAATGCATTTATTTGCCAACACAAGAATGCATTTGTATACTCAAAACATTTTGGATTAAATTGATACAAAGAAAATGGAAAAAAATATATGCTGAACGTCAAAGAATTATAAATTTGAGAAAAGATCCTAAATGTTTGAGAGTACGAGAAATTACAGGGAATTGGCCAGAAAATTGTAGATATTTTCCAGGATTACGTAGCATGTTAATTTAATATTTTATTAACGTTTACTTCTAGTTTTTGTACGTTTCATATTATATTTTTTGTTTTTTTTAGATTTTTTTGAAATAGATAGTGATGAACTAATTTCTGAACTATTTTTATCTAAATCTGAATTGGAAGAACTAGCAGAATAAACATAACCACCCCTATGTTTTTTGTATCGTCTTATCTTTTTTGTTTTTCTTGTATTTTTTGATTTTCTTGTTTTTCTTGTTTTTAACTTCCTTACCTTTCTTTTACCACCACTAGATATATTTGCGGCCACCATTTGTCCAAATAATTCGTCGTTTGTTCTTTTTAACCTAGATAAAAAATTTATAATATTTCTTTTATCACTAATATCTGGATTTCGGACACCAAAAATTGGGTCTATTAATCTAATTATTTCATTATATAAATTAGTTTTTGCTAGTGGGTTCAGGATAGAATCAATTTTTGCTCTATTACTTCTAGTTGCTGCTGCTATTAGAATATTACCTAGATTTTCTGGATCAAGTGCTTGCTCTTGGGCAGGTGGTTGTGGTCCTCCTCTTGCAGGTGGTTGTGGTCCTCCTCTTGCAGGTGGTTGTGGCCCTCCTCTCGCCGGTGGTCCTCCTAGTTGAACTAACAAATCTTGTATGGTCGTTTTAGTAGCATTAATTTGACCTTGTAAATTAGTAATCTGTGTATTTATTGAGTCGTCAATTGGTTGAATACCAGCCAATATTGCTTCTTGTTCATTTAAAATTCCCTCTATTTGTCCAAGACCATTATTTATATCCTGTAAATTTTGTTGATTTTGACGAATGTCTTCATTAATTTGGTCTAATTGTCTTTGTAATTCTTGTTGCTGTCTTAGTGCATCTTCTCGTTGTCTAATTGCTTCTTGTTTCTCGTTTTCTAATTGTTGATTTGCTTCAGTGAGTCTTTGTACATTACCTTGAAGATCAGCATTTTGACGTCTTAGATCTTCAATAGTATTCTGACTCTCGTCTATTTCTCGTTGTAGAGTATCTCTTTGGTTAATTAAATCTCGGATACGACCTGTAAATTGATTAGCCAATCCATTCAGTTCTTGTATAGAACGATCCAAGTTATTAAGACTATCTCTAATTCTACCACTTGCTCCTGTAATTTCATCCATCTTTCCACGTAAATTAAAGTTAAACGCAGTTCCTCTGTTTACTAGGCCTTGAATAGCGTCTTTAATATTTTGTGCGGTTACTGCTGCCATTTATATACTATTATTATATTTTTTACTTTTGTCTTATTAATTCATCTAATTCTATTTTAAGTCTATCTATTTCTGACAATATTTCTTTTTGATCATATTTAACTGTAGTCAATTGATTATTAACTAATTTTTCAGTTTTTACTAAATCATTTAAATACTCTTTGAGCAACATCATAGCATCATATTGTTGTTGTTTTTCTTGTACTATATATTCATAATATTTTGCGTAATCACTCTTAACATCTCCTAAAAAATGATTCATTTGCTGTTTTTTGTCTAATTCCTTCCTTTTTTTAATTAATAATTGTTTTTTTCCTCTGATTTCTTCCTTAATTTGAGATAAGTACATATCACGTTGTGCAATTGGTATTTGCATAGTCATTCTTAAAATAAGTTATTATTTAAAAAAATAGAATATTATCTAAAAAAATATAAAATCTATCTATTATATTATTTAGGATGTCCAAGAATAATTCAGAACCATTATTAGCCCCTGACGATAATAGATTTGTTATGTTCCCTATTGAGCACCAAGATATTTGGAATATGTATCAAAAACAGATTGATTGTTTTTGGCGACCGGAAGAAATAGATTTATCTAAAGATTTATCACATTGGGATGGTCTCACAAAAGACGAAAAATTTTATGTTTCTATGATTTTGGCATTTTTTGCTGCAAGTGATGGTATTGTTCTTGAAAATTTGGCACAACGTTTTATGATGGATGTACAAGTATCCGAAGCCCGAGCATTTTATGGATTTCAAATAGCAATGGAAAATATCCATAGTCACACTTATAGTAATTTAATTGAAACATACATAAAAGACAAAGAGGAAAAAAGTAAATTATTTAACGCAATAAATAATTATCCTTGTATTAAAAAAAAATCTGATTGGGCACAAAAATGGATACACGATAATCGCAGTAGTTTTGCTACAAGATTAGTAGCATTTGCATGTGTAGAAGGTATTTTTTTCTCTGGCGCTTTTTGCAGTATTTTTTGGCTTAAAAAAAGAGGTTTAATGCCAGGATTAACATTTTCAAATGAATTAATATCTCGTGATGAAGCACTTCATTGTGAATTTGCTGTACTTTTATATTCAAAATTGATTAAGAAAATGGATAAAAATCGTATTCATGAGATCATAAAAGAAGCAGTAGAAATTGAAACAGAATTTATTTGTGAGGCATTACCATGTCGTTTAATAGGGATGAATAGTCAAATGATGACACAATATATTCAATTTGTTGCTGATAGATTGTGTGTCCAACTTGGCTACAAAAAAATTTATAACACTAACAATCCATTTGATTGGATGGAACTAATTAGTTTAGAAGGAAAAACAAACTTTTTTGAAAAAAGGCTAGGAGATTATGCATTAGCCAATAAATCAGGTTCAGATAATGCGTTTGAGTTTACAGATGATTTTTAATTAACAGATGTTTTTAACCCATTGAATATCAAATGTAAATATTACATATTTAAAATTATATAAATATATATTGTATATGTATATAATAATGAACTTTTTCAAAATTTTATTTACACTTTTTATTGGATCTTTTTTACATAATTCTAATAGCGAGTCGTTACAAAAATCACTACGCGGATCTACATTAAAAGAAATTCCTATAACTGTTAATCAAGTTGATGTGGATAAATATTTGGGTAACTGGTATCAAGTATATGGTTCCCCTACAAATGTTATTTTTCAAGGTTATGGAAAATGCATTACAGCCGAATATGGATTACTAACAAATGAAAACATAAGTGTCTTGAATTCACAGTTGAATATAAATAATGAATTAGAACAAATTTCTGGTTATGCATATTATACCAATTCTAGTGAACCTGGAAAACTAACTGTTCATCTTGATGGTACGCCAGTAGATGCACCATATTGGATAGTTAAGTTAGGTGAAGTAAGAAATAAACAATATCAATACAGTATTATTACAACTCCTTCAGGTATTTCTCTTTGGGTTTTAGTAAGAGATATTAATGTGTATTTAGAAAATTATGATAAAGAAGTGAGACAATTTTTAGACGAATACAACTATAAATATGTATCTATACAACAAGACGAATCTTGTAAATACTTTGAAACTAATTTACAATCCAATTACAAGTCTGAGTGTCAGGTAGCCAACTATTTAAAAAATGCTGGATTTTCTCAATCAACCATTTCAACTATGGTTTGTATTAGTAAATATGAAAGTTCATTTAATTGTGACGCTACAAATAAGAATACAGATGGGTCAACTGATTATGGATTGATGCAGATAAATAGTTATTATTGGTGTTCAGGAGATCCCAAATCAAAATACAATGAATGCAAAATATCATGTTCTAGTTTATATGATTGTCAAAATAACGCAAATTGTGCTTATGTTGTTTGGAAACAACAAGGATATAACGCATGGTATGGTTACAAATATCATAAAACAGAATGTGACAATTACAAAATAAACTGTTAAAATAGTTATTTATTAAGGGTTATTATATTTGTAAATATATTTAAAAGTATACTGCTATTAAATATATTTATGATGATAAGTGTACTGTATATTTTTTTATTAATACAATGTATTAATGCGTTTTATTTGAATAATAATCAAATTAAAACAATAAATAAATTAATAGTAAATCCAAACTTAAAAGAACACGAAAGACAGCAAGTAAATCATATTTTATATAAAGCATATGAAAATTGGGCAATAAAAAAGGCATTAGAATTTAAGGAATTACATAAATACAAATGCAGCAATATTAAAAAAGACGAATTGATTTTATCAAGTAAAATAGGTTTATTCAAATCCGTACAAAAATATAATGGAAAATACAATTTTATTAATTATTCAAGTATATATATAAAATCAGAACTGTTAAATACGTTGACAGAAAAATATTCTACAAGTATTTTACCAAAGAGTTATAGGACAAAAAGTAAATCAAATTTGTCAAAATTGGAATTATTAAAGTACAAATATGCATTAAATGTAAATTTATTTTCTAAATATGAACAATGGCAATTAGAACCAATATTGACAACAAATGAAAATATTTTGGAAAATATTATAAACAGAGAAGAAAAAACAAACTTAATAAATGAATTAAGTAACCAAGGTTCAAATTTTACAAAGAGAGTATTTTATTTAAAATTTTTATTAAATGAAAATAAATTTTTATCAAATAGTCATGTTGCTAAACTGATGTGTTGTTCTGAAGAGACTATCAGAAAAGAACTAAAAAAAATAGAACCAATAACAGTAAATATTTAACAAATTATTTAGTACTTTCACTTCAAGTAATAATACAAAATAAATACTTAAAAATATTTGTAATAAAATAAAGTATAATAAATGATAACATGTGTCTTACAAGGTGGACTTGGAAATCAATTATTTCAAATTTTTACAACAATATCATACGCATTAAAATGTGGAATTCCTTTTTTCTTTATGGACAAGAAGCAATTAGGTAATGGTGAAAATGGTTCAACTATAAGATATACTTATTTTGACTCCTTTTTATCTAATTTAAAAATATTTATAAAGGACATACCAAATATGAGTAATCCTATATACGTAAAAGAAAAAGGATTTAATTATGATATTAATCTTCTAGGTAATTTTTTGGAAACTGATGTAATTTTATATGGTTATTTCCAAAGTCCAAAATATTTTGATAAATACAAAGAATCAATATTTAAATTAATAAAATTGGATTCAAATAAAATAATAGTAAAAGCAAAATGTAAAACTGATATAGAAAATGTAGTATCAATGCATTTTAGAATGGGTGATTATAAAAATTATCCTGATGTACATCCAATATTACCTGCTTCTTATTATAGGAATGCGTTAAAATCCCTATTAGATGAAAATATAGGGTTAAAAAAAGTATTATATTTTTGCGAAGATATAGATTTAGAAGATGTTATGAAAATAATAAATGATTTACAACAAGAATTTAAATATATATCTTTTGAAAGAGCAGATTCAAATTTATCTGATTGGGAACAAATGTTATTAATGAGTTTATGTACACATAATATAATTGCAAACAGTACATTTAGTTGGTGGAGTGCATATTTAAATAAAAATGTATCAAAAATTGTATATTATCCTGAATTATGGTTTGGTTCTAATATGAAACATGATACTTCTGATTTATTTCCTGAAGAATGGGTTAAAATAAGCATTTGATTTATATTATTTATAACGGTAATAAGACGATAAATAAATAATATAATATATTAAAAACATCATACATAATAAATATAATTTAAATGAAAAATATATTACCTACTAATAACTCACAAATCATTGTAATTAGTAATGAACCTGCGAGAGTTTTATTTTATTTGTCTTCATTAGGATTTTTTACGGGATTAGTGGGGTATTTTTATGAAAAACCAGTGTTGGGTATTTCTGTATGTATAGGTTCATTGTTTGCTATGAATTATTGGCGCAATCCGATATATGGATGGAGGCGATCATTAGATATGATGTGGGTGCAATATTTAATTTGGCTACATCTTTATTATGTTTTGAAATCTCCTGTAAAACAGACTTATTTTTTGATTCAATGCCAAGGAGTAGTATTTTATTGTGTTAGTTGGTACTATTTAAAACTGAATAAATTATGGATGTCTACGATATGTCATGGAGGAGTTCATTTATGTGCTAATATTTCATTATTGTTATTTTACATGTCAGAATAATATATCATAAAACCCACAAATGTAAAAAGATAAAATATATTTATTATCTTTTTACAATTTTTTACACTTTTAATTTTCCTTAGTTTCTTTTGCGGCGTGTATTTTTGCGTTTACGACAAAAATGATTTCTTTTACTTGTAGTTTTTGTCATGCGACAAGACTTAATTTTACGACAAGCCTTTGGTGCTTTTTTACTACACATGGAATTCTTTGAACGCATTTGATAATATCTTTGAGCGGAAGCAGAAAGAGACATATTATAATATAATATAATATTTTTTTTTGATTATATATTTAAAATTAATTTGAAGTATCTAAATTAGTTTGTACGCCTTTTTACATTTCAAATGCAATTTATTTATAAAAAATTGAATCAAAAACTAAAATTATATGATATTATATTTAAATAATATCATATGTTCTTAATTACAGAACAATTAGAGTCAATCATAAACAAGATAGTTCTTCCTAAAGAACTAATTGATATTATAAAAGAATACGCATTTTACGAATACGCTTTTCACAAAATAAAAAAAATACCAAGAAATGACATACGATATGATTTGCTATTAACAATTTCTATTCCAATATATGATCCTGAGGATGGCAGTTATGACGTTGATTTGTCTATAACAAAAGAAAAATGGTATTACTTAGTTTATATAAATAATACACTACAAATACAAACATTAACATATGAACCAGAGAATAATCGTATATCTCTTATAGACTGTTGTATAATTGAAATACAATAATTAGAACTAGATATGAAAAAAGTGAAATTTATTTATTAATAATGACTTCTTTTGCGACATTGGAAATAATTTTACTAATGTTTTTGTTAGTTTCTTCTCTATCAATACCACTCATAGAATTACTAACAATTTTTAAATATAAATTATTTTTTTTAGATTCAGAGTCTGTACAATCGGGATATTGTTCTTTCCATTCCTTAATTTGTTTAATATTTTCATTAGCAATAACTTTAATAGCATTTGTTAGTAGTGGTCGGTTATCATTTTCTTTTTTCCAAGTATCGTTTTCTTTTATATATAAAATCTCTCTTTTATAATCAGAACAATGTATGGGTCTTTTGTATTCTTCCATATTTTTTAAATTTTTAAGAACAATATTAGTAATTCCTTCTATGTAACCTTTTCTGCCAGTGTATTCTAGATCATCTAAACTTAACTTAATAGAATCAACAAAATCGGATATATTTAAAGCATCTTTGCATGTTTCGTTTAAAAAAAAGTTAAGATTAAAAGATTGATTATGAGAATTAGTATGATTATGTGTAGTATTATTGGTAGTATTGTGAGTGCCATTTTTTGCAATTTCAAGAACAATATTTTGTTGTTCAATCATCATTTGCTTGATGTTAGTATGTTCCTTAATAAGTTGTGAATTTTGTTGTATAAGCATCATAATTAATTGATCTTTGTCACTTGTATCATCATTAGATTCACAGTGTACGTCACATTGTTCATTATTTATTTTGCATTTTTTTTTATGCTTCCATAAACCGGCGGAAGTTTGATATTTTTTAGAGCAATATTCACATAAAAATAAATTGCTTAATTTTTGCTTAAAATTATTTCCATTTTGGTCTTTTAAATGTTTTGCACTTCGGTAATGATTATTAATATTACTTTTGCGATCAGTTATGTATTGGCATTTTTCGCAACAAAAATGGGTGATTTTTTTTTGCTTAATTTTATTTCCATTATTTCCAAAATTTTCCATATATTGGAAATAGAAAATAAGTTTTTAAATTGTTTAAAAAAATATTATCATCACAAAAAAAAATGTGTTTTTAGTCGTTTTAGACGACGTCAGTCACAAATGCATTTTAATTTTAAAAAACATTCGACTTTTCAATTTTGGACATTTTTAAAAATGTCCATTTTCGATTTTGGCGCCGACTTTTATTTCGAATTCTTCCAACAATATATATTATTTTTAAAAGTACTTAAAGAAACTTAGGTACTTTTTGAAGAATATATATTATTTATTTTACATCTTTGGACATTTACACCTTTTTACATTTCAAATGCCGATATTATATTATAAAATTAATATAAAAAATATTAAACTATATATTTAATATTATATAGTTTAATGAACGAACGAAACCCTAAATTGCGTTATGATTATGAATTCTTACAAGATTTCTGCAAAGAAAATGGTGTTATTTTAAAAAAAGATTATAGTAATAAAAAAATTAATAGAGAAACTGTTATTGAAGCTAAATGTTTGAAATGCGATGATATTTGCAGTAAAACATTTCGTTTATTTATATCTATTGGGTGTTTATGTAAAATACATACAGCAGAAAATAGAATTGAAAAGTTTAAAGAATCTTGTATTACAAAATATGGTTGTGAATATCCTACACAAAATAAAGAAGTAAGAGAAAAAATAATTCAAAAATGTATATTAAATTATGGTGTGGAAAATGTTTCCCAATGCGAAACTATTAAAGATAAAAAAGTTGAAACATGTTTAAAAAATTGGGGCACAAAATATTCATTACAGAATAAAGAATTGCAAGAAAAAGTAAAAGCAACCAATTTAGAAAAATATGGTTGCGAATATCCAACACAAAACAAAGAAGTTAGAACAAAAACTGTGAATACTTGTTTAAAAAAATACGGTGCTATGTGTCCAGCACAAAACGCTGAAATCGCAGAAAAACAATCAAAAAATGCATATAAATCAAAAGATTATATCTTCCCATCTGGAAGAATAGAGAGAATACAAGGATACGAACATTTTATGTTATATCATTTATTACAAAAAGAAAATATACTAGAAGATGATATTATAGTTTCTAGAAAAGAAGTACCTAAATGTTGGTATGAAGACACGACTGGAAAAATCCGCAGATATTTTGTTGATTGTTTTATCAAATCGCAAAATAGATGTATTGAAGTGAAATCTACTTGGAGTGCAAAAAAAGCAAAAGATGCTAATTGTATATATTTAAAGCAACAAGCATTAAAAAATGCTGGATATTTATGTGAGATTTGGATTTATGATGGTAAGGGCGAATTGGTAGAAAAAATAGTATAATTTTTATATAGTAAATTAAATTGTATATAAAATTTCGGCATTTGAAATGTAAAAAAGGTGTAAAACGCCGTTTTAATGAGTGGTTAAAATGTAAAAAATGTGTAAATAAAAAATTGATTGAAAATAAATAACACATACTAATTTAAATAAATTAAATGTCGGGAAAAAAGTTAATTTGCTATCAACAAACACATTATGTATTGAATTGGAAATATAAATCATTTTTGAAAGATGATTTTGAAATTATAAATGTCTCTGACATAGAGAGAGAAATAAATTATTGTTATGGTTCAACAGAATACATTATGAGATTTATAGAAATGTTAAAAGACAGAGTAATTAGATTATTACCTAATTTAAATGAAGTAAAAATAATGATTGGCATATTCGATAAAAATAATATATTACATCGTTTAATGGTTGGTGCATATTATGTAATTTGTAATATTATTAAGAGTAATGTAAAAAGAAAAAGTTTTTATAAAACAATTTTTACAATTATAGAGTACGAAGGTCATATAGTTTTTATGGGTGATATAAGTTTTGATAACATTAAATAAATCTCATATAAAATACTATAAAAACCGGCGTTTTATATGAGAAAAGGTACAAAAAAATTGAAATGTTTTTTAAAATAATTAATAATTAATATAAATATTGTTAATTATTCAAAATGAATCAAAATAATACTAAAGAAGTTACTTACTATAAAGATCCGAAATATTCTTCTGGTCCAAATGAAAATAACGATCGTCTCTCCGGTTCTAACCCCTTTTACTTATGTTTACCTGGAAGGAATTACCTTGTATACGAAAATAATACAGGGGTTGGACAAAAATATGTTACTATCTCATCAAATACTTTACCTTCTGTTGCTGCGACATCAGCATCAACAATTGCCGCCAAGGTTGCTTCTATTAAAGCAGAAAAAAAAGAAATTGAAACTAATCTGACTAATTCTAAAAATTGTGAACACTATAGAAAAGATATACATGATTCAAGTGAAAGAAAACCCATTTTGATAAAAGGTGAACAAGGTATGTATTATATGGTAAATGGTGAAAAATACGATCAGCATTTTCCTTACGAATGGGCTACTAATCATTTATCACATCCATCGTTTCATATCGGGTCAGGACCACTAAACTGCAAAAATTGTAAAAAATATGGTTCAATTTTAACAGTATTTGTAGGATACTGTATGGATTGTCATAAAAATATTTATAAAGGTTCACGACCAGGCATAAACGATGCATTAAATACTACAATAGATGTTTTTAGAAACTTACTTCCATATATGAAAGATGTACGCTTTATAAATATTGGTGATAGAAAAGGCTGGACATTACTTAAAGAGCGAGCACAAAGAAGATTTGAAGAAGTACAAAAAGAGAGAAAGTATAGAGAATTTGAATACTCGCAATTACAAACAAGAAATGATCTGCTAATAAGAACACGTAGAAATGAATATGTATCAGAAGAAGAATGGGATGATTATTGGGGATCTCACACAGTAACAAATGAAGATTTATTTCGATGGGCAAATAGTGATTATTTATAAAAATATATTAGTAGCGTCATTTTACACCCTTGAAGATTTAAAATAGGCCAAATTTGATAATGAAATACCTATAAATATAGAACTAGACATCGCAAATGTAAAACCATTTATTATAATTAATTCTTGAGGTAATTTTTTATTCTCTAAAAGCGATCTATTTATCATTCCTAATGATACAGACATTAAATAAACCGAACCAAATAAAGAAGAAATATAAATAATAGAATTAGACATTTTATTATTTTATTTCTATATTTTTAAGCCTTTTGTCCTATTTTAAATCTTCAAGTGTGTAATATTTAATTATGTAAAACAACTTAAAGAAACTTAGGTACTTTCTAAAGAATATATATATTATTTTTTAACTTAAAGATCTTTAAGTTGTTTTACACCATTTGGACATTTCAAACGCTTATTATTCTGAATATCAATTGTATTATTTATTGTATTTACAATTATAAACTCCACACCATAATGCTTGACTATAATACGTATCATTTTTGTAAAATCCTAATTTAAACCCACAATTAAAGAAATATAGGGGAATGCAACAACAAAACGTACATTGTTCGTGATAATTATCATCATCTAACTGTTTTTGAATATGATATGGATAATTCATTTATAATATATTACATTATGTACATTTAAGTTTTTTGAAAATACTTAATTATCTGACTTAAAACTAGCGTTTGAAATGTTAAAAGGTGTAAAAAATAATATATTAAAACAATATACGTTGAAACATAAACCAATTATTGAAATAGGGATGATTCTCTGTATGTATATAAAATAAATTCTCATTTGTAAATATTATATCCGCTATTATTGTTTGATCATCCTTTATTATATAATTATTATCAAAATAGTACTTCAACTTTGAATCGTATATTGAAGCATAATGATCTATTATACTTGGATTCAAAATAAAAAAACCACCTGCAAAAACTAACTCTTCATACTTTTTTGTTGGAGGACTTTTCAAATTCTTTTTATAATGATCTTTTATTTCATTTGATAACGTACCGTACGTTATTGCATTATTTTGAACACAACCATAATGAATATAACTATTTTTAAATACATTATTTAACATAACATTATGGTTTGGCCAACTATTTAATAGATTTGTTTTCATATCATCTATTCCATTACGAAAATAACCTATATCACACCAACCATAATACATACTATCAAAATATTTATTTTTTATAGCGTCTTGCACAAAAAATACTTTTTCATTCCATAACATATTTAACTTCCAACTTGTATGTTCATGAAGAGGCAACTTACTTATTGAGTTATTTATTACCCAATTTGAACTATATTTGTAAGTATAAAAATTTTCTATTGGCTTTATTATTATTTTAATTCTTTTATTACCGTAATCTATTAAATGATTTATTGTTTTTAAAGAAAATTGATCAGTGTATATAACTAAATTAAAATTATTTACTATTGATAATATGTTTTTTATCCATTTTAAATATTTATTTATTCCAAATTTTGATTTTACTACATACCAACATGTACAAAATGTAATAACATTATCATTTATATACTTTATTACTGGTTTTGGAGTTTCTGTTTTTTTAATTATTCTATTTAAATTAAAAAACATCTATATTAATTTATTATTTTTATTTTTATATAATTACACAATTATTATATAAAAAAATATATTGATACAATATTATGAGTGTTAACACCGATTTTATTTTATTAATTATGAACTGTAAAAAATACAGACATAAAGCCATCAAACAAAAACAAACATGGCTCAAGAATTTTGATATTATGCCTTATTATCACGTTATTGGTGAACCAGAATTACCCACATCCTATAAATTTGATAATGATGAACAAATTTTATATGTAAAGACTGCTGATGATTATAACTCATTACCCAAAAAAGTTATTGCAGCATATGAAGCAATAAATAAAGAATTTAATTTTAAGTACATTTTTAAAACAGATGATGATCAAATTTTATGTGATAATAAATTTTTAAAAACTATACAATTATTATTATTAAACAAACAACCAACAATTCATTATGGAGGCTATATTGTTAACGTTGAACGCCCATATGTTAGTAAATATTGTACCATTCATCCCGAATTACCAGAAAACTTAATCGTTTATAAAACTAAATATTGCAGCGGAAGATTTTATTTACTATCACAATTAGCAGTACAATACCTTATTACACAAAAAAGTAAAATAGGAGTTGAATATTTAGAAGACTATGCTATTGGGTTTTATCTAGATAACTCGCTTAAAAGCACTATATTTAATATACAAACTAACAAATATTTTACAGATATTATTTGATATTTCTAGATAAATTTGTTACATTTTTAAAGTTATTGTGAATTGTTACTAGATTTTCTTGTTGTTTTTTTACATAAGATATTGCTTCAAATAATTCTTTTTTATCAACATCCATCATAATTTTACTATAATTAATCTTCTTTTTTTCTATATCACTGTAATCCTCTCGTTGCACTACACTTGTAGGCATTATTAAATACCATCTACCTGTACTTTGAAGAACAAACCAAAATTTGTCTATAGCAAATTTAGAATGTTCTTTCGGACGGTGAATTAAATTTGTTAATCCCATTTTGATGTTTTGTGCTAATACTTTTATATAATGACCATTTACTAAATAACCGGTAGTTGTTTGACATCTGGTTACTTTAATGCATGTGTCATCTATTTTTTCATATGGAGGAAGATTATTCCCAGCAAAAATAATGACATCCCAATTATTTTTATGTATTTCCATAAATTTCTTAAATTGTTCTTTAAATAATTCGGGATCTAAAAAAGTTATGTCATCTTCTAATATTAAAATATGTTCTAATTTATTTACAATTGCATTTTGTAATAACTTCAAATGACTCATACTGCAACCAATAGCCCCATTTTCCATTTTAACAGCATTAAATCTAGTAGCATTTATATTCATTATTTTCATTTGCTCTTCCACATGTTCTTTACGATCAGTACGATGATCTAGATTTATATAGAAAGCATGTTTAATATCCTCCAATGTTTTTATTTGAGACATTATAAAGATTATTTATAAATTATTTTTATAATGTTTACTTAAATTATTATAATTTTTTTATCTATATAACCCCCCTAGCCGAATATTAGCAGATGTAGTTGCTTTCGGTTTCGCAGCAATTATTCTTGAATATGCTGGAGAAAATCTATTAATATTTGGCGGTATTAATCTTTGATTTGAATTTAATTGCCTCATAGTTTCATTGTATTTTTGAATAAATGCAAGTTCATTTTGAGGAGGAGGTGGTGGAGCAACTAATCGCTGTTGTGAATAATAAGATGGAGGCAATACCGGTACAGTAGGATCAGTAGAGTTGTCATAACTATATTGGATTATTTCTTCGGCTCTTTCTTGTCCATATTGCTGAATCATTTCATTCTTTTTTTCAGCAGTTGGATAAAAAGGAATATTACTCCAATCATCAGTAATATTTTCTATTTTATTTGTTTTAATTCTATTTGGATGTATTATTTTACGCGGAGGTTCTCTTAGATCATATTGATAATAATTATCATGTTCAAATCTAGTACCAGTCATAAAGGTTGTAATATTAATAATAAATATCTTGTCTGACACTAATGCATGAATATTATCAAGAGGATTATTTGATTCTGTATCAATTGAAAAATCCAATTTATGGATTGTCCCTAAACCATCAATACCATTATCATGAGTTGCACGCCAAGGATCTTTACGATTAATTATACGAGATACTCCATCAAATAAGTGAATAATATTAGGATTTCCTATAGGAAAAAATTGGCTTCTATCTATAGTTAAACCAATATGTTCACATCTTTTTTGAAGTACATTATCCTCCATACCCCATCCCCAAAAATTCGGATATCCGTTTGTTGCTTCAAAATCACCACCTTTTAACGCTACAATTCCACCTAAAGCATATTTGAATCCATAAAAATGTTTTACAACCCCATCTACAGTCTCAAAATCAAAAATATTTGAAAAAGGTACAGTATCAATATCATTAAATACAAATGTAATGTCTTTGTAATCCTCAGGATATTTTTGTTTAATCGCTAAAAATCCAATATTTTTCGTAGCACCTCTGTTAAAAGACCTCATATCACATTGGTGTGAAAAATATATTTCATAATCGTCTCTATCACTCATAATAGATGTTAAATAATTAGAAAAAAAGAACTTATGTTGGGATCTATTTCTATAGGGAATAATGAAAACAATCTTTGGTACTTTTGACATATACTAAAATTAGTATTTTTATATTCTTAAGATTACGAATATTTTACTTAATATCTTCTTCTACTTTTATTATGTTTTTTTATTTTTCTTCTAATACTTCTATGTTTACTCTTGTTTCCACCAATTTTTCCTGTAAAAAAGAATAATGCTAGTACTATAAGTAAATGTCTAAAAAATTTCGTAGAATAATCATCTAGTTTATTCTTCATTGTCTCAAGTTTTTCTTCTAAAAACTGAATAACTTCTTGCATAATTAGTTTTATTGTTTGAATACTTTGACTATTTTTCATAGCCGAATAGAAAGATTTTAATAATTCTTTAAATTTACCTATGGCTTCAACTGTATCAGTTGTAATTATTTGTCTTCCTATATTAGAAACTTTACTCCATCCATTATTAAAACTAAATCTGTCAGACGAAGGTGTTTGTGTTTGATTCATAATTATACAATAATAAAATATAAAATATAAAATCTAATGATATATTTTATATTATGAACAATGAGGATTTGAAAATTATTCCATATACAGCGACATCTGTATCTGTAATAGGAAGATTTATATTTATGTTTCTGTTATATAAAAACAAGAGTACAAATAATTTATCATTATTATTTTGTATTTTAAATATTTTTTCATCTAGTATGTGGATTTATTACAGTGTAGTAAAAAAAGATAGTCCAATGATTTTAAGAAGTTCAACAGAACTAACACTATTGACCCTATCGTCAATTTATATAATTAGAAATAAATTAATACAATATCAACTAAATCAAACACAAATATTACCAACCTAATATACATTATTTTAGATATTTGCGCATATTTTAGACACTTGCGCATATTTTAGACACTTGCGCATATTTTAGACACTTGCGCATATTTCAGTATATCTGTTTAAGAAAACCTTAGGTACTAGTTCTTCAGTCATAGACTCTAATTTTTTATAACATTTGTTAATAGTGACAGGACTGATTTCGCTAACATTTTGCACATCTTTTTTGCTAACATTCAATCTACATAATTGAGCAATGAAATATACAATACCCGCGGCAATAGAATGAGGTGTGTTTTCAGGCATAAGATTCTTTTTATCAATTTTGATAGCAATAAATTGACATAACTTAGTTAACTCTGCGTTTATATTCAATTTACTACAATACCTTTCAATAAATGCCTCAGGTTTAGTTTTGCAAAAGGATGTTTTATTATTAGTTTCCATATCTTTTTCAAGATCATTAATAATAGTTTGTGCGTTTTTACAACCTTGTGTAGCAGTTGTAATATCACAACTGAAAATAGCGGCTAGTTCTTTAGCAGTTCGTGGATAACCGTTTACCTTACATGATATAGACATTGCCCCCAATAATAAACCATCTTTATTGTCACCTCTAAATGTTTGCTCATATTCAGATAATTTTTTGTAATACCATAGTGCGTCATCTACTATTTTTTTAGATATACCAGCGTTTTGTGCATAAATGATGATACGCTGAAATTCATCGTATTGTGCTTTTTCTTTATATGGCATTGATTGCCATTCAGTATATCTTCTTATCTTTCTCATTTCATATGATGACTTACCAGCACACAAAACTTTACAACCAAATGAAGATTCTTCTAGAAGCGGATTAATAGGCATTCCGCATCTAGTCGGATCAGAATTTTGATTGTCATCTGCTCCATAATATCTCCACTCCGGTGATTGATCAAGCATATCCTTATATATGATGCCACATTTATTATTGGTACATGTTAAAAATCCCTCATCTGAAAATGCTAAAGAACTTTGACAACGTTCACATGACTCTCTGTCACCAAGAGTTCTATAAAGACATTCTAAAGGATCTTTGGGTTTATCTGGATTAATAATTTCACTCTCAAAAACATTCCAAAGTTTTGATTTATCTATATTATTATCCTTTCGTTTTTTGCTCTTTTCGTTGGTAGTCATCATGTTATGTTAAACATATAAGAAAATATATTTTTAATTCAATTTTATTTATTATTTAAAGAAATACTTATATTAATTTGAATATAAATTGCTAATTATTTCCTCTCTTTCAGTAGGATTTGTTACTTCTAATTTTTGTGTTAGTCTGTTATTAATAAAAGACTTCTCTTTTGATATTAGTTCATCTCTAGTAAGTTCTTTAGTAGATCTTTGTTTTTGTAGACCCTGATTTAAGGCTTTAATAGCACGCTTAAATTTATCTAATATCCTTGTGCATTCTTCTACATCTAAACGTTCATAACCTTCTTCATCTATTTTTAACCCACTTTCAAGCATTTTTTTAAATCTAAAATATTTTATATAATAATACAATTTTTCATCTATAATTGCTCCAATATTTGGACATCTAAATAATACTTTTTCCCCTAATTCTGAGATATCAAATTCGTACTCTACTGTACTCTTTTCAAAATATTCTTTCAAAATTTCAGGAATTTCTTTAAAATCTATATCTGAAAATTGTTTAAAAGATTTTGGACTAAATTTTATGTAACTTAATTTATATATAAAAGGATTAGATTTAGGGTTACTTGGATTAGGTGACATGACCGAAATATCAAATTTGTCAAAATTCAAAAACCACTGAACCAAATATGCAACATGTCCTGCAATATTTTGAACAATACTTTGATCATAACTAATATCTTTTTTAGGTGCAACAAGTACATCAATATCTTCGGTTTTATATGTTTCGCTCTCTGAAATACCAGACAATACTAATTGAATTGCTTTACCTCCTTTGAATATTAATTGATAATCTTGATTACTTAATTTGAATGATATTACACCTAATAATAATAGAGAAGCACAAAGAATAATATTATACTGAGAAAAATCAGTAGGATGGTCGGCAACTAAACGATCAAAAACCATATATGGTTCATTTTTTGTTGGAACATAATAAGTTGGTATAATAGTTTTATTAATTCTACATAAACTCCATATATCGCTCATTGTTCCATTACTAAAACCAATTGTTAGATCATTTACCATCATACTTCGTATTCGTTCCCTTAATTCAAACATTTCATTTGTAGCGAAAATTGGCTTCCAAAATTCTGGTTCAATATCAGGGTTATAATGTTCTGCTGGTAATTCTAAACGTACATCAAGTTTTACATTTGATAAAGTAGATGTCTCTGGTATTGTTGCGATTTCTTGAGTAACCGGCAATGGTTGTGATTCTTGTATAATTGGTTCTATATCTGTTGTAGTTGTCTCTCTAGCGTTAATATGCTGTTGCAATAAAGAATCCAATAAATGTTTTTGTTCATCAGTTAGTGTATTTTCATCCGCACCCATTCGTCGAAGTAAAATAGTAGATTCGGTATCGTTATTTTCAATAGCGGTAGATAATGCTGTAATATCTCCTCTAATACTTTTTAAATTTATATTACCTGTATTTTTTTTAAAAGACTTAATTATTTTACTTTTAATATTTGGATCGGTTATTTTTTTCATAACAATCGCTAGTAATGGAACAAATCCCCTAACATTTCCTTGAGATTTATCAATTGGTTCATAATTGTCTGCAACAGGAATTAGTGTATTAATGTACGTTTTATTACTTACAAAAAACCTATTAAAAGCATTAGTAGCATCTGTAATTTGAGTTTGATTATTATTATTACTAATTGCTGTATTCAATGCTGCTAATCGTGTCATAAAAACAGTTCTAAAATTATTGATGTTTTCTTGTTCTCTGCTAATACCACCATATTGTTTTCTGGTTTTTTGATGACGTCTAGTTTTTTTTTGTATCTTCTTATTTTTTTTTAATTTTTTTGAATATTTATGGTATTTCTTTTTAGTTTTCATTGTTTATACAATAAGATTATAAAAAAATAAAAAATTTTTATAATATATGGGAAATCAAAATTCTACAAATAAAGAACAATCAGACGAATTAAAACCAAAATCTATATCACAAATTCTTGACTATATTGCTACTTATTACATATTAACAATGGATTTTAAGAGTTTAAGAAAACTTTATGATAAGGAGTACTGTGATAATCTAATAATACTAACATCAGATATAATAGAGAGATACTTCACAGATTTAGAAATAACTTATTTAGCCCAAAGAATAAAAGATGGTGTTGAAGTAAACGAATTAGAAAAAGATAAAGTAAAGTTTTTTTTCAAAGATGATTTAAATAAATTAGATGTACAAAATTCTATAAAAAAAAAGAGAATGTGCAACAGTATAGCAAAATTTTATATCAAAATAGCCCATACATTTGCTGCTATTGTTAGTACTATAAATCCAATATATGTTTATAAGGATGCTGAAGGAAATGAAGTAAAGGCAAATTTATATAATAAAGGTAAAATTCCTGCTCATACACCTCGTGATATATATAAACTGAATATTTGTGAAACCCGTGTGAATACATTATCTAATAAAGAAGACTATTCTGAATTATCAGGAGATAATGAAATGAGAGTGCATCCAAAAATTTGTGATATGAACTTGAATCAAGACGGAAGTGTAAAAAATTTAGATGAAGAACCTGGAATACCAGAATTAGAAGATTTATATTACGATGATCAATATGATTATTATAGTGGTGAATTCAAAAGTATGTCGCCTAAGACAAGAGATATATATGATGCCGATTTAAAGATATTTTATAAGATATTTACTGGCAATGATGAAGTCCCAGAAATAATAAAAAGTTTTAGAGATATAAAATTACGAGACTACAAAAATAATAAAAATTGTACAGGTACAGATCCTGTATTTAGAAAAGTTTATAAAGATAAAGCCTCGGATAATTTGTTTGCTTCTTATGCAAAAAATTTGAGAGATATGATAATAAAGGCAAATCTAAATCAACAAGCACTATTAAATATATTAAATCAACTATTTTTGTATACAATAGATCCACAAACTAATAAAAAACAGATCCGAGTAAGTCCATTTTTAACAGAGGATGCGCTGCAAGCACTTATAATAGAAACTCGTGCTTTAATAATAAAATTATATTTAACATGTGAGATAGATTATACAAATGGTATAAAAATTTTTGAAGCAATTGTAGAAAAAAAGATACTAGAAACTGCTCAAAGTCAAATAGATAATTTGGAAAAAATATCAGATAAAACAGTAACTGATGAGATTGCGATCCCAGCAGAGATGCAAGAGTTAAAGAATATTGCTCAAAAAAAAATAGAGGCAGAAAAAATGGAAATAAGTAAAAAAGAGAATGAATTAACAAGTCAAGAAAAGGAAGTAGCAAAAAATCCGATTTCTGTAATTAGAAGTATAAATGAACCAAATATTCCAAAGCCAATTCCAAAAGAAAATTTAGAAAAGCCGGTTGAAAATACAACGGAACAAGGTACAAAACAAGTTTTGGTAGCACAGTAATTTGAGTTTTAAGAATAAAATGTTTATACATTATATAAATGAATAGTCAGTTATATAATGGGGAAAATCTAGCATTTACTGGTTCTGCATATAATAATCCGTACGGTTTAATTCAAAGTGGTGGTAAAAGAAAGAAAATAAGGAAAACACGAAGGTCAAGAAAGTCAAGAAAGTCAAGAAAGTCAAGGAAGACAAGAAGACGTAAATCTTATTAGTGTAATAATAAAAAATCATCCCATATTTTATTTAAATTAAAATTAAAACAATATATATTTTTAATTTAAAAATTTAAAATAAATATACTTAAATGTCAGACGAAATAAATATGACGGTTTCGGATACAATGAAAATATTATTATTACTGGGAGGTAATAATCCAGGTGGAATAACAGTAGCCCAAAAATTAATAGAAAAAATAGATGACAGTATGAATTTCAATAAAATAATAGATTTTATGCAAGAATTAATTATTAAAAATATAGTGGGGGTTAGATTATGGTATATTTATAAAAATGAATTTAAACAAAATATTGATGATTTAATAAATTGTGAACTAGTTTACTTTACAAACGAATATTTTTATGAAAAATTTGAAAAGTACAGTTAGAAATATAATAAACGTGGATTTCTTATGTCAAGATTTTGTCCTTTGCCGTAAATAGATTGATATTTCTTAATTTTATATGTTTTTAATCTATTACTAATTAACGCGCCTTTTTTTGCGTTAGGAATGGTACGTCGTCGTCTATATTTTTTTGTTTTTGTCATTTATATTATTATTCAATAATATAAAATAAGTAAAAAAAATTAAATTAAATTGGTAGATACACTAAAAATTTAGTGAGCGTGTTGGGCCTTCATAGAAGCCTTGTGTGCTTTTTGAGCAGCGTGTTGGGCCTTTTTAACCATGCGTGCTGCTCGTGCAGTGTTAGCATGACTAGCATGACTGGCAGCAGTTGCTGCTAAGTGAGCGGCTCTGGATGCTTGTACAGCAGCAACTTTAGCCAATTTTTGTGCTTGGTGGCGACCGGATGCATGAGGAGCATGAATAGCAGCCTTAGCGGCTAATTTTGCTTCTCTGGCGGCTCCTTTAGCCATTTTAACCGCACGTTTCATTGTGCGTTTAAGACTATGTCTGGTCTTTCCTCCATGACGATGACGGTGACGAGTACTTGTCATTTTATATATTTAACAAAGAAAAAAAAATTTTTTTATAGCAAATTTAAAAAAATTTTTTAAATTCCTAAATAAAATAATTTTATTTTTACCAAATAGTATCAGTTGAACGCCAATACATTTTATCCCCCTTTTTAATATTATAAATACTTCTAAATAATTCTAAACGTGCTAAAGGACAATTGGTTCTATATTTATCCATGGGATGGGGATTTGTTTTTAATTGTGCCTTAATTGCTTCATCAAATATTTTTTGTCTTGACTGAATGGCTAAATATACAAAAAAGGCTTCAAAGGACAATGAACGAATAGGAACAACATCGTCATTTTTATCTTGAAAATCTCTTAAATATTCTTCACAAATAGCCATGCCAGAAATATCTGCTAAATTTTCACCAGTACTTAACGAAGCGTCCATTTTAATTCCGTCATATCCGGAAAATGTTTCATATTGTTTAATAACGTCTTTAACCTTAGCGTTAAACTTTTTCCTATCTTTTTTTGTCCACCAATTATGTAAGTTGCCTTTTTCATTATATTTGCTTCCTAAATCATCTAAACAATGTGACATTTCATGACCTAAAGTATAACCGATATGTGCTAAATTATATTCAATGCCTCTTTCCTCTAAATCTATAAATGGTTTTTGTAAATATGCTAATGGTATATAAATAGAGTTTTCAGTAGGAGTATAATACGCATTTACAATATATGATTGTTTACCAACTAATTTAAATTCTTCCCAATCTATTATTGGTATATCAACATTGCTGGATTTTCCATCAATTTCTATTAACCTTTTAGTTCTCCACTTAGCAATCTTTCTCATATTTTGATAAGCATCAGTACTGCTGTAATCTAAAATAGGATCTTCGCGCAATACTTCAGGTCTTCCAATTTCTAAATTAATTTTTTCTAATTTTAAAAGTGCATGTTTTTTTGTGGAAGGTGACAGCCAAGTGTTGCGTTTAATAATACGTTTGTAAACGGTCAATAAATCAGTTGCCATATTACGAACATAGTCAATATGTTGTTGATTATAATTTCGTTTAATATATTCGTGTGTTAAAAAAGTATTAAAACATAGAGATAATCCAAAAATGGGATAAATCTCTGTTGGCCAAGGAATAGGCTGTCCTTTAATAAATTTTCCATGAAAATTAAAATATACTATTCTCCATTTGCTATGAAAACGCATTAATTGTCTAAAATTTAAGTACAGATAGTATGATCTCCATTTATCGCTTTTCCATGCGTCGTCAGTTAATAATGTTTCCATAATACAACTAAGGTAATTTTTACTGGTGCAAATGAATGATGTTGGAACCTTTTTATAACCAATTTTAGTAGCCATTTCTTTCCAATCAAATCCATATTTAAGTGCATCTGTAGTGGTTAAAACATTATAACCTTCCTCACTATCTCCTTTAATAGAATTACAACCAAGTGCACTTAAAATATCAATTTCACAGTCCCATACGTCTTGAGATTTACATCCATGACCTTTTCCTAAACATAGATCAAACATTTCATCAATAAAACCCAAATATCGCTCTTTAAATTCTTTTTTATATTTTTGAGTATTTTGGTCCTCTTTTGTATCTTCAATATATAATTCATAATCGTACAGTGTTAGTTGTGGTGCCGATATAAGACTCTTATAAATGTTCGTGTTCTTTTCATCTCGTAAGACATGCCATACAACTGGAGATCCCCAAGATATAATTTCATTTTGATTTTGTCCACCTAATATTTCATATATATTTCCACTTTTAATTCTTTTATCTGTTAATTCCACGTAATATTTAGCAAAATCTTCTGCTGCTTTATTATTTAAATGATATAATGATGTATATACAGCGTTTATTGCTCTAGATTGTCTTGAATCATTGTGTTGTATATATTCTTTTACAATATCAATTAATTCATAATAAACTTTCTCTTGTGTTACCCTAAAACTATCAACTTGTACATAATGTCTGCTTTTGTCCTTTAATTCTTTACTAGTTTTTTCTAACCATTGATAGTTAATGTAAGTATAATAATCATTAGTTGGTTTAATTTTAGAAGGAGTAAATGGTGTTTTAAATAATTTAATGAGTTCTCTTTCAATGCTTTTATCTTCGGTTTTCAAAGAATGTTTAAAATCTTTTTCATATTGTTCTTCAAATTGATTAAACGCATTAGCATATTTACGACAATGTCTCTCAATTTCTGATTTACTTGGAATACATTTTTTTGTTTTTGTTGAAAATCTTCTAAATTTCTTGCTTGTCATAATATAATTATTTATTATTTTTAAATATTATCTTTTATTAATTTTGTATTTGTTTACAATATTATTTTCTAGGTTCTATTTTATTTTCAATCTTGTTTAATAATTCATCGCTATATACCAATTTACCGGAAGGTTTATAAGAGTTAATTGGTGTATATTTTTTACTGTTTTTAATTTGTTGAGGGATATTTGTATTAATTTCTTCTTCCTCATATTCATCATTATTGTCTTCAATTTTATCACCATATTCATTAATAATCATGCCAGTTTTTTTCTTAATTTCATTTCTAACATATGTTGGTACCCAATGATTCCAGGATATAAAAATAGTGTTTGGATGAAAATAACGCACTTGAAATCCGTTTGTTTGTAATGTATCCATAATATATGCAATGCATCCAGATTGATCATATTTAGGTACCCCAATAATAACTTCTGGTACTACAAACCAACAAAATTTTTCATGACTACTTACTCTAGCAGTTGTTTTTATGCGTACATGAACCCTATTTAATATTTTTTTAAATAATTCTAATTTCTTTAAATCAGAAGAACGTTTTTTCTCATAAAGTTCATCAATATTGATTTTTTCAGAAAAATCATCAAAATTTTCAAGAGTAAATATATTAGCCATTTGAATTGATAAAAGAAAAAAATAATAAATTAATAACTTTAAGTATATAAAATATACATATTAATAAATATTTAAATAGTTAATAATAATAATTATTTATGACAATAAAACATTTAGTAATAGCAGGTGGTGGTCCTTTAGGTTTAAGATACCTAGGTGCATTAGAAAAACTAAATATAGAAGGTTTTTGGGATCTGAATGAAATAGAGTCTATTTATGGAACATCTGTAGGTACAATTATAGGTGTATTTATAGCATTAAAATATGATTGGGAAACATTAAATAAATATATAATTGAAAGACCATGGCATGATGCTTTCAAATTGTCTGCAAAACAAATAATAGATGCATATTACAATAAAGGTCTATGTGACAAAAAACTAGCCGAGATTTTATTTAGTCCTTTATTAAAGGCAAAAGATTTATCGTTAGAAATAACTTTGAAGGAATTCTATGAGTTTTCAAATATTGAATTAAATTTATTGACATTTGAATTAAATAAATTTCAAACAGTGCAATTGTCATATAAGACTCATCCAGATTTATCACTATTACAAGCAGTAACAATGTCATGTAGTTTACCAGGTTTATTTCAACCAATATTTATTGAAGAAGGTTGTTATATTGATGGAGGTATTAAAGACAATTATCCTATAAACCATTGTTTAAAGAATTGTACTAACAAAGATGAAATATTAGGGGTAACAGAAGAATTAGATGAGACAATTAGTAAAATAGATATGATAACTCCTGAATCTTCAATATTAGATTTTATAATAGGATTTTCAATAAACGCAATGAAATATATATCGTCTAAAACCGAAAAAGATACAATTACTAATGAAGTTAAGTGTCGTCACGATGGTAATTTTATGACGTTAAATGTATTAAAAGATTCAATAAGTAATTCAGATATGAGACGTAAATGGCTTACAATGGGTGAAGAAGATGCATCAATATTTTTAGAAAAAAAGAATATTTCTTTAAGTTCATAATTAATATATATTTTAAATCAACTTAAAGAACTGTTGTCAAAAATTTCTCCATTGTAGACTTTGTAGGTTTTGCATCATATTCAATTACTTGATTATCCTTTATTAATTTTATTGTAGGATAACCTTCTATTTGATATTGATCCATTAATTTTTCAATATATTCACTTTCTGTGGTACAATTATGTTCCTCAAATACAATTGTATATCCATTAATATTTTTACCATCATATTCGGCTTTCATGTTTTCCCATTCAGGTTTAGCAGTCTTACAATGAGGACACCAGTCCACATAAAATAACATTAACTTTGCTGTTTTATTTGAATTTGTATTTATCGGTATATTTTCATTATTCGCATGAAACGCAGTTCCACTAGATTTCATTTGAGAATATGTCATATAAGCAAATAATCCCAATATAATAACTACAAAAATTCCTCCTAACAACATTGGCCATGAGATATTCCTAACATAACCTGTCAAACGACTTGTTAAAGTAGGATTACCTCCTAGAATTTGCGTTTGGGGTGCAATAAATCTCGCAGATGTATTATTATTAACACTCATTATATATATTAAATAAGAATAAATTACAATATCAATTAAACGAATATAAAGTTTAATTGGTACTTTAAAATTATGTTAGTTAGAGATATAAATGGACAAATTGTTATCATTTCTAGAAAAGACTGTAAAGATGAAAGGGTATATAACAAAAAATTATATGATATCGCATTTAATTATACCGCAAAATACAAGAGTATATTTGTAAATCATCCTAAAGATACAACAATTATTACAAAAACTTTACAAAAAAATTCTTCGGATGACTGAAAATAATAGAATTATTAATAATAATGAAAATACATAACTACATATAATATTATTTTTTATTGGAGAAAAAGATCCTGACATAAAATCTATGTTAAATTCTTTTGCGAATTTGTTAGTTTGTATTATGTTATAGACTATACAATATACTAAAAGAATTACGATTATTATTTTACCAATCATTGAAGACAGTAAAAAAGTATTAAGAGGAGATATAATAAATATTAAGATCATCAATGCTACTATACTAAAACATATACATGCGTTTTGGGTTGATTTTGTGTACTCAATAATTAAAAGTGAAACACTCATACTATTCGTTATATTATCTTAATATAATATTTTTGAGATATAAAATATTATATTATAATATGAGTAAGACATTTAAAAAAAGAAACGTTAAAACCAGAACCAAAAAACATAGAATATTTAAAAGAAATGATTTTTACTCAGGTGATGGTTTCTTAACAACTGTATGGGGACCAGCACAATGGCATATGTTACACACAATCTCTTTTAATTATCCTGTAAATCCTACACCTGAAGAAAAAAAAGAATACAGAGATTATGTTTTATCATTAAAAGATGTACTACCTTGTCGTGCTTGTAGAAAAAATTTAACAAACAATTTAAAAAAATATCCATTAACTATGGAACATATGAAAAATCGTGATTCTTTTTCTCGTTATATTTATAATTTACATGAATTAGTTAATAGAATGTTAAAAAAGAAATCAAATTTGACATATTGTGATGTAAGAGAAAGATATGAACATTTTAGAGCACGATGCACAGATGAAAAACCGAAAGTTTATAAAATTAGTGATATTAAAACACGAAAAAATAAGAAAGAAAAAGGTTGTACTGAACCATTATATGGAAAAAAAGCAAGATGTATATTAAATATTGTTCCGCAGGAGGAAAAAGGACAAAGTATACAAATTGATAAAAAATGTATGAAAACCAGAGATTAATTTTATATACCTTTATCATTTACATCTTTTCTCTTTTGAATAACTCATTTTATATAATTATTAGATTATATTATATTATATAAAAATTACATTCCGAAACTTGAGAAATCATTCAAAACTGGAACTGGTAAATAGTTTTGATTAAATGCACTATAATTGGGCACCTTTTTACAATCAAATGCTGGTTCTGGGCAACGAGCACATGGTGGACAAGGTGGACATTTGGTTACATCTGTATTTTTAGGACATTCAAGAATTGGATCAGGACATTTTGGACAAACAGGTGGTACTACTTCGGACTTTAATATATATAAATCTTCGTCACCTGGTGGAATTTGTGAACGAGAAATTCCTTGCGGCAATGAATTACTATAAGCAGAGGAATCATATGTTGCGTAGGTATTACCACCAGGACCTGTTATCGTATTTACTCTTCCTCCATATGGACCATAATATGTATTAGCAGAAAAAGAAGAATTATAGTCGGCACCAGTAGTGTTAGTATCTGATGAATACTGATTAATGGTTTCATCTTGGTTTTTGTACATATACACATTATCAGCATAATATAATACTTTAGAACCGTTTGGTGTAGTTATTTCAACGGCTTTCTTACCACTACTGTCTGTAACAATTTTGGCTGAACCACCATTAGGACCGTAGTATTGTGTTACAGTAGGATCGGGATTATCATTTTTAATATAATATATTTCTGTTGTACCATTTGCATTTGTTATAACTAAAGTATTGTTATTTTGGGTTTTATATACTCTCGCAGTACCTCCATCAGGACCATAAAAAATTGTTGGATAGGAGGCACCATTATAGTGATCGTAATTATCATAATTAGTACTAGTAGAAGAAGTTGAATTAGTACTGGAAGAACTTGTGCTACTACTATCATTACTTTTAGTATAAGAGTAAGATTCTCCACTAGGCATTGTGACAGTTAAAGTAGGATTTCCATAGTAATCAGTAGATACAACTGCTTTTCCTCCATTTGCTCCGTAATAGACAGAACTAGAACTAGTTGTAGATGTAGGTGTAGATGTAGATGTAGGTGTAGATGTAGTTGTAGATGTAGATGTAGGTGTAGATGTAGTTGTAGATGTAGATGTAGGTGTAGATGTAGTTGTAGATGTAGGTGTAGATGTAGTTGTAGATGTAGGTGTAGATGTAGTTGTAGATGTAGGTGTAGATGTAGTTGTAGATGTAGTTGTATTAGAACCTGGCGTCATTGTATAGTTAATACTTGTTCCATCTTTATTCACAATCACTAAACTATTAGAACCAACTTGAACCTGAGCAATTTCACCGTTAGGACCGTAAAAAGTTGTTGTACTGTTATCCATTCCTTCACATGTTTTACCTCCTAAAAAAGAACATAAAATTAGACCCAATAATAAAATAACAAAGAGTATCAATAATTCACCTTGCATTGTATAATTTATATAGTGAAAAAAGTTCTTTTAAATATAATTGATTTGTTTTATCAATTAAAAAAATCTTTTAAATACTATAGAACATGTCTAATAACAAAGATTGGATCAGTGCAACTATTATTGATGATTCTGACTGTAGCGACTCAGAAGTCAATATTCCTTCAGAAGAAACGTTTGAGATTGAAGTACACAAGAAGAAAAAGCCAACTTTAAAAGTGATTTTAGAAAATGTAAGTAAAGTACCAAAAAAAATACCAAATGCATTAAAGATATATTTTGATGAAAATATACATATAATAGAAATAGGAGTAGATGAGGCTGGAAGAGGTCCAATGTTTGGAAGGGTTTATGCTGGAGCGGCAGTTTTGCCTAAAGATTATACTTTTGAGCATTCTAAGATGAAAGATAGTAAAAAATTTGGTAAATCTAAGAAAGGACTAAAAGATATTTGTTCTTGTGCAGAATATATTAAAGAAAATGCCATAGCATATTCTGTTGCTTATGAAGATGAACAAACAATAGATACTATTAATATTTTACAGGCAACTCAATCTGCTATGCATAAGGCCATAAAAGATGTCTTGTCTCAATTAAATAAAAAAAGTCCTTTAAATTATGACAATATACTTTTACTTATTGATGGTAACTATTTTAAACCATATACACTTCTGAATTCTTTAAAAACCAAGTCAATAACGTTAAGATACAATATGATTGAAGGTGGTGACAACAAGTACACCTCAATAGCGGCTGCTTCTATTCTAGCAAAAGTAGAAAGGGATAAATATATAGATGATTTATGTGTTGAAAATCCAGAATTATGCGAAAGATATGGTATTGATTCTAATAAGGGTTATGGGGCTAAAAAACATATGGATGGAATTAAACAATTTGGTATAACAAAATGGCATAGAAAAAGTTTTGGAATTTGTAAAGAGTATTGTTAATATAATATAAAAATTTGTTATATTATATAAATAATGGTAAAGATATTAGTTTTTGATACCGAAACAACAGGTTTGGAACCTTATAACATTGATGAAACAAAATTGTTACCAAATAGAAACGAAAATGGCAAATGGGAAACTTGGAAAAGTTATAATGATCGTTTAAAAACAATAAAAGAAGCGGGAATAAAAGAATCAAAAGCATTGAAAGAAAACCCTAAATTATGGGAAACATACAAAGATAATTGGCCATATACTGTTCAAATTAGTTTTATCATGTATGATTCTGATACTAAAGAAACTGTTGTAAGGGATATTTATATAGATATACCTCCAAAATTTACTACAAGTGAATATTTATCAACTGTACATCCTATAACGAGACAAGCAATTGAAGCAGGGCAAGCAGAGGGTATAGAAAGACAAGATATACGAGAAGTCATTAGTGAATTTATGACTTATTTTAGATCTGCAGATGTAATAACAGGACATAATGTTGATTTTGATATTAATATGTTATTAGCAGAATGTGCTAGAACTGAACAAATAGGATTAATAGATGAAATATACGCAACAAAATTACTTCCAAACAAAATTTACTGCACTGCTTGCGAATCAACTGATTTTGTAAAAATATGTTTTTCTAATAATTGTAGTACAAAACCACCTATATTCAAAAAACCGAAACTTAAAGAAGCATATTACCGGATGTTTGGATATCCTCCTAAAGAAGGTTTATTACATAATTCATTAATAGATGTAGTTGTATGTTTAAGAGTTTTTTATCGCTTATGGTTTTTATCAAAAGACTCAGAAGCAGTATGTGGTATAGGACAACCTGATATATACTTAGAATTATTAGTTAGTGCACCGGAAAATGAAATAGTTAAAATAATAGAAGAAATAACACCTGCTGGTATAGATCCTAAAGGTCTAGGTACAGAATTACATATATGTGACATAATTGATAATAACACCCTAGAAGCACAAATGACAGGTGCTGAAATTTCGGATATAATAGAAGCAAATGAAAAGAAAAAAAGATTAAGCCGTTATATAAGTATAACAGGAAACGATCCATTTTCTAAATTCAAAGCAAAAGGTGGTACAAAAAAAAATAGTAGAAAAAAAAATAGTAGAAAAAAAAGAAAATCTAGGAAATCTAGAAAAATAAGAAGACATAAATAATAAGTTTTATGCCGAGCACATTTCACATATTTCTTCTTCCTCTTCTGCTTTGTTATTTTTTTCAGGTTCAATTGTAAATTGTTGAGCCTGATGCTTTGCTTTTCTTCTTAAATAATAAATACCTGTTTTTAACCCTTTTTCCCATGCATAAAAATGCATAGAAGTTAATTTATTGTAAACAGGATCTTCCATCCAGAGATTCAAACTTTGACTTTGGCAAATAAAAGCACCTCTATCTGCTGCCATATCAATTAAATGTTTCATTGGAATTTCCCATGTAATCTTGTACTTATTACGAATATGTTCCGGAAGTACTGTGAGTTGTTGTACTGAACCTTTGTTAGCAATAATATTATTTTTAATTTGGTCGTTCCATTGTCCGAGTTCTATTAAATCTCTCATTAAATATTTGTTTACAACAACAAATTCTCCAGCAAGTGTTCTACGACTGTACAAATTACTAGTTAATGGCTCAAAACATTCATTATAACCTAAAATTTGTGATGTTGATGCTGTAGGCATTGGAGCAACCAATAGAGAATTTCGTAATCCATGATCAATAATTGATTGTTTAAGACCATTCCAATCGTAACGATTAGTTGGACTTACATTCCACATATCAAATTGTAATATACCTTGAGATGCTGGAGATCCTACAAATGAACTATAAGTTCCACATAAATCAAGTGATGAATTATTTATTGCTATTGACCATACATATTCAAAATCATATGAATTTTTTGTTCTATCTAAAAAACTAGTTGTTTGAATAATTCCGATGTTATTATATTCTTGACACAAACCTTTAATAATATTTTCTCTTTGAATAGCAATTTCATTACTTTTTTCAAGTGCAGCGTGGTAAATAGTTTCAAAAATATATTTATTTGTTTGTCTGGCTTCTTCAGAATGATAAGGAATATCCATTAAGATGAACGCATCTGCTAATCCCTGTATTCCTATACCAATTGGCCTATGTTTCAAATTGCTTCGTCTAGTTTTCTCAGTAGGATAAAAATTAATATCAATTACTTTATTTAAATTGTTAGTTACTACCTTTGTAACTTGATGAAGTTTCTCATAATCAAATTCTTTTGTTTGGGTATTTACAAACGATGGTAAAGCAATAGATGCTAAATTACAAACTGCTGTTTCATTTTCATCTGAGTATTCCACAATTTCGGTACACTGTCCTGTTAAAATACCATTAAATACACCTTTATGTTTTTTTGGTTCTGTGAAACAATATGTATCCGATATGCGACCAAAATCTTCTAAAGCAACTACTTCCATAAAATCATAAGAGACTTCAAAAATATTTTCATTATCGGTCGGCATTTCACATCCAATTAATCGCATTCCTAATTTTAAATCTCTAGCATCAATTTGTTTATCATATGTTACAGTCTGCCATTGATTGTACTCTCCAATAACATTTTCTTGAACAGTAACATAAAATTTATGATAATAAGTACATTCTAGGAAAAAAAAACGTCCATTAGATTTATTAGACTTACAAATAACCTTCATAATTCTTTGATTTTCTCCAGTTTTTTTTACAGTTACTTCGCTCCATTCACTGCCATTCCAAACATTCACAGTTTTACCCTCTAATTTTTTTATTTCAATATTTCCTTTATCTGTTAGTATCCCAGTTTCAGGAGCAACGCATAAATTAGATGATTTAATTGGTCCAAGATTTTTTTGATTTGATTTTATATTGCAAGCATCTTTATATAATAAATACGGTGTACCTGTTTCCATCTGTGCATCCATAATAGCAACCCATAAATCACGAGCATTTACTGTCTTTCTTGCTTTACCTTCATTTTCATACTTTTCATAAAGAGTTTTAAATTCTTCGCCATATACATCAGGTAATCCAGGACATTCATGTGGACAAAATAAAGACCATTTTGCGTTCTTTTCTCTAACTCTTTCCATAAATAAATCAGGAATCCAGAGAGCATAAAAGAGGTCACGTGCTTTCATTTCTTCGTCGCCGTGATTTTTACGCATCTCCAAAAAATCAAAAACATCAGCATGCCAAGGTTCTAAATAAATAGCAAATGAACCATTACGTTTTCCGGATTGATTTACGTATCTAGCCGTACTGTTAAAGACACGTAACATAGGAACTAAGCCATCTGTTTTTCCGTTGGTTCCTCTTATATGTGAATTTTTAGCCCTTATATTGTGAATATGTAAACCAATACCGCCTGAATATTTAGAAATTAACGCACAATCTTTGAGCGTATTGTATATACCTTCAATACTATCTTCTTCCATAGCAATCAAATAACAACTAGATAGTTGAGAACGAGGTGTTCCTGCATTGAATAACGTGGGTGTAGCATGTGTAAAAAATTTTTGTGACATTAATTCATATGTTTCTTTAACCAATTTTAGACACTCTTCTTTTGTATTATATTTATTAGAATATCCATGAATACCAATAGCAACACGCATCCACATGTGCTGAGGTCTTTCAACCACCTTGTCATTTATTTTAAATAGATATGCGCGTTCTAATGTTTTAAATCCAAAATAATCAATTAAATAATCTCTGTCATAATCAATCATATCATTTAGTTCTGATTCATGATCTTTTACAAAATTCCATAAATTATCAGAAACCAAAGGATAATTGTTTCCATGTACATCAATAAAATTATATAATTTATTAATTACATTTGAAAAACTAGAATCTGTATTTTTTTGATGATTAGATACTACAATTCTGGAAGAAAGAGTTGCGTAATCAGGGTGCTGTGTAGATAAAGAAGCACATTGTTCAGCGGCTAATTCATCAATTTTGGTTGTTGAAATTTTATCATGTAATTGATCAATAACCTTCATTACAAGTGCTTGATAGTTAATATGAATATTGGCTTCTGAACCAATATTTTTTATTCTATTTAATATTTTATCAAAAGCAATTTCCTCTAATTCGCCATTTCTTTTAGTAACACGCATAGTAGTAGATGAATCCATTTTATAATATAGTATATTAATTTAATTTTAAGTTAATATTATTAAAAATATAAGTAAGTTTTTTAATAATATTGAATAATAGTTTTTATAAAGATATATTATATGAATAGCACTTTTATCGGAAGCATTATATTTCTATTATTAATAATTATATTTGGTCTCTATTTAGCACCATTTATAAAGGTAGAAGGGTTTAGTGGTTTATATGAACTAACAACACCGGGTACATATCCTGTATCCGTGGATAAAGCAATTTTGAATGATTATCCACAAATTGGTAAAAACAAGGTTTCAAATGATAGTATCACTGACATATGGTGGTATTATCCTGTATTACCAGTCGGTAGATATGAACAAATTACTAACAATATTAAGTATTCAAAAAATCCCGATATTGGAACATGTACAAGATCAGAATTTTGTGGTGCGGTTTATCATGACAGAAAAAAAAATAAATCTAATATTATTTGTCCATTGCCACCAGCACAAGAAGGACCAGGGGCACGCGTAGGTTATTTTAGGACTGAGCCTAATGAGTTGTATTTTTCAATTCCAACAAATGAGAATATCTTATACTAAATAACTTATATATTTATATCTATATTTTGTAATTCTGCTATAATTGGTTTATCAATAACCAAACTATTTTGGTCTTGAGATTTTATTATTGTAATTTTACCACTTTCCTTATTAAATTGCAGAAGACATCCTCCTTTGGGTTTTGTCATTAGTTCAATAGTACTTTCTTTCTTTATTTTACGATTAGGAGCCCTATGTTCATAACCGTTTATTCTTTCTTTTGTAATTATATCCCAAATTTCTTGCAATTCTGCAATATTACTTTTAAACCAATGCCTATTTCTTTGAACTAACACACATGAATATTCTTCTAGTTTCCAATAGATATACTTCATATATGTATAATTATACGGTGCATTTTGATACAAATTCAATGTTTCTTCTTCCCATTTTTCTATTTCAGTTTGATTTTGTAAATTAAGTGGTTTGTAGCAATAAAAAGGTTTACCTTCTTTTGTATGGAAATATATAATTATTCCTTTGTACTTATTATCTGATGTTGTAACATAGTTTGTATTTATTGATTCATCTTGTTCATTTTTTATGGGAGAGTCAGTTTTGTAACTTTCGAAATCCAAATATTCTGTAAATCTGGTTTCCAAAAAGTCACATTCCTCTAGATCACATACTTCCATTTGTAACTGCATTTGTATCCAATATTCTTTTTTGGGTATTCCATCAATTTCTCTATTTACAATATTTTTTATTTCCAACATACGTCCATAACGAGATGAACTAATATCTACATTGATACCATCTGGTGATGCTCCAAGAAATAAATAATTGTCGTGACGAATACAACCAAAATCTTCTATTTTAGTATTGTACATATGTTCATAAATTTGTATAGAGAGTGGTTCATATTTTTGTCCCCAATGTAGTGTAGTATTTACATTTACCATTTTTTGTTCTAAATTTATTTCTTTTACATCAGTATCTTCGTCATCGTCATTGTCATCATTAATATATAAATTTGAATTAAGTGGTTGACATTTCTCATAAATTAACTGATTTTTTGTTAATTGACTTTCAAAACCTTTATATGCGTTAGATGCTGTGATAAGATTATGTCTGGATTCATACCATTCTTTTGTTCTCTGTAGTGGTTGCGGTTTTTGTCTAAGTACAATAAGTTGTTCAGTGATATAATCATAATCAGGCATTTCAAGAATACATGATGTTGGATGTGATCTAATCGGCATAAATTCTTTAAAAAAGTCTTTTTTTGCTTGTTCAATAATTTCATCCATTTCATCTTCTGCTTCTTCAGTATAAAATAAGTCAAAATCAAAATGTGAGTGCATTAATTCGTTAATATTTTCATCAAATATATCATCAAAATCAGGATCGGTTATTAATTTTGGATTATCAATAATTAATTCTCCCATCATATGAATACATGTTTCATATAATTCTAGCGACTCTTCATCATTAAAGAAACGCGGTTCATCCTCTGGTGTTATGGTGTCTAGTATATTTTCTAATTGAGGTAGATCATTAATTCTCATTATTTAGATATATATAATTATTTTTATATTAATAAAAAATATATAAATCAATTTTAAAATTTTTGAATATAGTTACTAATCGTCTTTATCTGAATCAGAATCAATATCTTTCGCAACAATATTTTTAATAGTTCCTCTAGTATTACTTTTTTTTGGCGCCAAACTTTTAATGGTAGATTGTCTTTTATCTAAATTTTTAAGTGTAAAATGTCCGGTTTGTTTTACAAAATGTAATGCTGGTACGTCCTTAATTTCTCCCAGATTTTTATCATAATTAACATCTTTAACCCTTTGTAATTTTTTTCTGTCTAAACAGTCTCTAAAGAAAAAAATTAATTTATTGTATTCATTCTCGTCTAAATTGTTGTCTTTTTTGTAATTATCAGCAAAAACTGTTAATTTTCTTATTTTTGCTGTTTTATCCAACTTACTCCAGGGTTCACTTGCGTTATTATTTTTTTCATTTTCTAAAAATTTATCTAAATTTGCTAAATCAGTAGATGATTTAGTTTCTGGCCATTGTACTCCATTAATAATCATTGTTTTGTATTTAAGTGTTTTAAGTTCATTGCATTCCGGTTGAGTTTCTTTGCTCATTTTATATATATATATGTAAAATAGAGTTTAATACATTTTTTTACATATATTACACCTTTTTTCATTTTGAAATCCGATTTACAATTCTATTTAGTTTATATATTTTAGATAACAAATGGTTTTAAACAATATGATAATGATAAATATTTATATTGATTTTATAATAAAGATTTTTTGTTAGTTTAAATAATGGAGGATAATATAGTTAAAAATATTGTACTTAATCCAGAACAAAATAAAAAAAATACTAAAAAAATAAATTGGGAAAGGGAAAAAAAATTTCGTGTTGAAACCAAAACATGGGGTTTAAATGAAGAACAACTAACACATGAAAAACAATTAACTATTATAAGACAAATATATGATGATATTGATAATCATGGTGCCGAAAATATAAATCAAGATAAAGATGATTATGTTTCCAAATTTATAAATCATGTAAAACAAAAATTGTACGGATATAGACATCAAGATATTATTAAAAAAAAGTTAGACGAATCAAAATTTGTTGACTTTATAGAGACTATTTCTCTATTAACTAACAGTAATTTAAAATGTCATTATTGTGCATGTGAAACATATATTTTATATGAACGTGTTCGTGAATTAAAACAATGGTCTTTAGATAGAATTAATAACGACATAGGTCATAATTCAGGAAATTTAGTTATTGCCTGTTTAGAATGCAATTTAAAACGAAGACGAACTAACAAAGATGCTTTTATGTTCACAAAAAATATGGTAATTATAAAAGGAGATAAATAAATTAAATAAATTAAATTAAATAATAAATTAATTTGTTAGTTTATTAATATATTATTTAAAAAAAATATATTATAATGTCTTCTTGGAAATGGAGTACTGGAGAACTATACTATAAAAGCGCTCGCCCTGAAAAAAAAAAAGAAGTTTTTGAATACGATACAAAACAAACTGCTATAAATCAATCTTTAGATGATTCATTATTTAATCAAGATGAAGATTTATTAAATATTACAAATTCTATATTCTCAAGAAATGCAAATCAGAGTATAACAAGACGCGAAGATTTAGATACTAAAATTGCTGATAGACAAATGGTGGCTCAAAGAGGTATAAATCCATTTTTAGGTCAGACAAGTTATGTTAATGATATAGTAACACGTGATATGTTTTTAAAACCAATAAATACAACTCAGGGCAAAACGAAAGAAAATTCTAGTGAAGAAACATCACAATAAAATAATAATAAATATTGAATTCTATAAATATTTGTTATTATTTGTTTTCTAAATACAAAACTAGGATTTAAATAGTTTTTACACACATGGTATTTAATAATCTATTGGCTAAATAAGCCAAAAATGTATTGAGTAAAACTAACAGAGAGTTGAGAACAAACATTGTATTTACTTTATTAAAATGCATAACCATAAAATAAGCAATAGAAATAAGGGTAAATACAAATAGTGCACCAAAAATAATAGACAAGGCATAAAAATAGAGACAGTACTCACGGGGGAGTGGGCCGAAATACTCATTCATAAAATTCGCCATAATATTATAAAGTTAGATTATTTTTTCATATTAAACAAAATAAAATAAAAAATTTTATTTAGCATAAATTATTTGCGTTAAAAACTACTTAAATAAATTTTAGGAAATTTTAAATAATGACCAGTACTTATACAACACAAAATGATCTATTATTAAGAAACTTATTAACTTTTTATAAAACCGATATAGATGGGGTTTACAATCCAGACAATAATTTAGATAAAATGTTAAGAATTATAACTGGAGATTCTAAAATTTCATTAAGGATTGTTGATTGGTTTGCTACTAATTATGCTAAAAAATATTATACATTATATGTTTTAGATCAAAATGGGTTTGAAAGACGATTTAAAGTATATGAAGATTACAAGTTAAAATTAAAAGCATATTCTAAAAAAAGATTTGATCCTTTTTGTAGATGGGAACGCATTAGTATACCTTACAAAGAGGGGAAATTTATTGAAACAACTATAGGACAATTAAACTTTTTTAAATGGGCTCTAGAAAACAAAGTTGTTGATTATATTGAAAAAAATTATGAAACCATTGAAAAAGATATGAATAATCGTAATAGTACATCTAAACGTAAAGAATTAATTGTTGATAATTCTAAAACTAGAAAGAAGCGGGAGGAATTGTCAATATCTGCTACTAAAAGCATTAAAAAGGAAAAGGTTGAAATTGTAGTGCAATTTAATTAAAATTTTTATCGTTTTAAATATTTTTATATTTAAAGATTTAAAAATATTTTTGAATGTAAAATAAATGGGTAATACACAATCTGTTAGAAAAATTAATTTTGAAGATGTACAAACAGTCATTAAAAATCCTGAACTTTATATACTTATTAATACGTTACCAAATACTGAACAACAATGTTTAATTGTTAATACTACAAGTATTGAACAAGAAGAATCTCTTATAAATATATATATGAAACAAAATAAAGATGTAAGAATTATTGTATATGGAAAAAATTGCAATGATGAAACTGTACATAAAAAATACAATCAATTAATTTCTATTGGCTTTTATAATGTTTTTATTTATCCTGGAGGGATATTTGAATGGTTAGTATTACAAGATATTTATGGTAATGAACTTTTCCCCACTACTAAAAAAGAACTTGATTTTTTAAAATACAAACCACCACAAATTTTAAATTTGTCATTATTAACGTATTAAGTCATATTCATCTTTAAATTCCTCTCCTATATTATGGTCATGCAAACAATCACCAAATAGTGAGTTTATGGCAATATTTGATAGTTCATCTGCTCTTTTGTTATGAGCACGATATATATGCGAGAATTGAATTGATTTAAAATTACTTGATAAATTATTTGCCTTATCATATAAACCATATAAATTTTCTGATTTACATTTATATATTTTATTCATATGATTTATTACTAATTGACTATCTCCTTCTACAGATAGATTATAAATATTCATTTCTAATGCTTTTTCTAGTCCTAAAATGAGACCAGAATATTCGGCATAATTATTTGTTATGTTTTTTCCTAGATATTGGCTTCCTCCCCATAATTCATCATTATCATGATAAATTACTGCACCACAACCTGCCTTACCTGGATTACCTTTACTACAACCATCAAATCTTAATACATAATCACAAATCGGATATATTTTGGCATGTACGTTTGCATGTCTAATTTTTGGAAACATTATAAATATGTTATTGTTTTAAAAGCATATTATATATTTAAATATATTTCAATTTATTTTATAATTATATATTAATAATGAATATTAACAGATTTCTAATATCATTATTTTCATTTTGTGTATATTTTTTTCATAGCATATATGCTGATACTGAATGTCCTATAGTTTCCACTTTGAATGACCGTAGAACTAACAAAAAATCATTACGTTTAGTTCAATATAATGTAGAATGGCTTTTTGTTGATTACTATAGTCCAATGGATTGTCCTGGCAATGGATGTACATGGCATTCAGTTTCAGAAGCAAATACTCATTTATCCTATGTGTCTAATGTTATTAAAAGTCTACAACCAGATATAATTAATTTATGTGAAGTAGAAGGGTGCGACGAATTAAATATGTTAGTTGATCAATTAGATAACTCTTATAAACCTTATTTAAAAAAAGGTACAGATACTGGAACCGGTCAAAATGTTGGTATGATAACACGTATTGATCCTTTAATAAATTTATATCGTAGTGAAGAAAAAGTAGCATATCCTATACCAGATTCTAAATGCGGATCTACAAGTGTAACAGGTACAACTGGTGTATCTAAACACTATATAACTGAATTTAATATAGACTCCACAAATATTGCTTTTATTGGAGCACATCTACTTGCTATTCCTACAGATCCTGCACGATGTGTACAAAGAGAAGCCCAAGCACAAGTGCTACAAAATATTGTTAGTTCATATATTCAAAAAGGATACGAAATTATATTGATTGGGGATCTAAATGATTATGATGGAGAAGTGTTAGATTTAAATTCTAATAAACCAACATCTAGAGTGTTAGATATTTTAAAAGGTTTAGATGGACAAAAAAAAGGTACATTCAATTTAACTAATATTGCATATAGAATAAATCAACCAGAAAGATATAGTGATTGGTGGGATTCAGATAATAATTGTGATACTAATTCTCAAAAAGACTTATCTATGATTGATCATGTGTTAGTTACTTCCAAAATAGACAAAAAAATAGTAAATACATACATTTATCATGGTTATAAAGAATATTGTGGAAAATGGAATTCTGATCATTGGCCCGTTGTAATTGATTTTGAATTTTAAACTTGTTAACATTTCAAATGCAGATTATTTAAAATAAAATTGATTTATATAAAATTATATAAAATTATATAAAATAACTTAAGTATAATTATTATGTTAAACAATAATATTTATTATACAATGAGAGGTATTTATGGAGTAAAAATATATACTTATATTAATGGAGAATGTACAATTTTATTTAAACAACAACTTAATACATTAATGACTAATGAAATGATTGAAGAAGTAAAAGCATTTTATGAAAATTTAGACGAAAATATTAAAAAAAATTTAAAATTTCAAATATATAGAAATTGTAAATCTATTGATGATGAAGAAAAATGTATGATTTGGTTGAAGATATCGCTTAACAATTTTATAACAGATTTCGGCGTTTAAAATGAAAAAAGTGTAAATAATGATTACTAAGGGTTAATAAGAATAAATTAATTTTTATCGTATTCAGCATGATGTTTCTTTATAATAATATTTCTAACTAATACCCTATAATCTCTTAAAATTGTGAGTTGTTCAACATAATTAAATAAACCATTCACTGATTTATTATAAATATCAACTAATTCATCCATAGATTTATTTTGTAATGTTATTTCATCTTCAATATGTATATAAATACTAGACAGTTTTTCTAATATTTTTTTTTGCTTAGCATATTTTCTGACTTCATTTATTATATGAAGTTGTGTTTTTTCAATTATATATTTAGTTTTGTTTGGCATATTTGTTAATGTTAGTATGCTTGATTTTATTTAAATCAATTTTATTATAAATAATCAGCATTTGAAATGTACAAAGGTGAAATATTTTATTAAATATAGTTACAAATAACCGTTACAAATTCATTTTTATCATTTTTTATAATTTGAAACGGTTTCCCACAACCAAAAATTAAACTTTTTTCAATATAAAAATCACATAGTTCTTTAGAAGAATGTGGATCTATTTGATTTCCATTGCTTTTTAATATCCCATGACGAAAAATACAACAATTAAGTTTTTCAATTAAAACTGGATATTTACAATGCGGACATTCTACAATCAAATCATAATTTGATTCATTTTTCATAAATGAAATGTTATTTTATTTTTAATATAATATAAATAAATGAAAATATTATATTATAATTTTATTAAGTTTTTATTACTATTTTTATTAATATTAATTTTGGTATTCATATTTAGGACATTAAACGAATCTCCTATTTATAATGAAAAATTAAAAATATTATACGAAGATGATTATATAATAGTTATAGACAAACCCAGCGACATTGCTGTACATGGAGCCTTAAAATATAAAGGACCCACTATTGTTGATACATTGAATGCCAATGGATATAAACTTTACAAAAATGGAGTCGTCCATAGATTAGATGTAGGTACAAGTGGAGTAATGGTATTAGCCAAGAATGAAGATGCATATAATAGTTTAAAATATCAGTTTAAAAATCATACTGTAAAAAAAATATATAATGCATTAGTTCAAGGAAAACTAGAAGAGCCAGACGGAACTATTAATTTGCCAATTGGGATTATTAATAAGGAAGATAATATTTATGCTGTGGTTGAAAATGGTAAACCAAGTATTACAAATTACAAAACTATTAAAGTTTTTAATGGACTTGGTATTTTGTCTAATGTTTCATTACTTGAAGTCCAGATTGAAACTGGTCGTACTCATCAAATTCGTGTACACTTTTCTCATATGAATCATCCATTAATAGGTGATACAAAATATGGTTCAGACACAATATTTGATGAAGTTATTGGTGTAAAGCATCAATGGTTGAATGCTAAATATTTGGAATTTAACCATCCTTTGACAGGAGAAAAAATATTTTTTTATTCAGATTATCCAAAAGATCTTAAAAATTCTATTTCATTACTATCACAAAATAACATATAATTTCATCAAAAGAATGTTAGTTTAGTTGTAAATAAATCCATTAATTTGATTTACCCAATCTTCAAACACATGTTGGTTTGTATATATATCAACATTTCCATCTAGTATTAATTTTTGTACTCTTACTCCTGTAACTGGATTGAGAAATTCTTCATGATATTTGTGGCAGTCATTTAGATATGATAGTGCAATAACTTCTTCTCCAATGCGAGATCTACTGTGGATTCTTTGATAGCATATTTCTGGATCTGTTTTTACGTAAATTGCTTTGGTTACAGGATAATCTTTCGCAAACTCATCAAACCAATTTAAGTATATTTGATAACAGACATCTTCAATTTTGCATTGATCATGTAACATTTTAGCGAACACATGTTTGTCAGTATAGAGACTTCGTTCAGTTATTATAATCACTTTGTTTGTCCCTGTATTATTTTTTAGAGCGTCTCTGATAATTTTCAATCTAGAAATGTAGGCCATCATCTGAAACGGAAATGAGTATTTTTCTTGATTTTCATAAAATTTTTTAAGCATAGAATCTCCTTTTGAATCTTTTATTTGTTCCCATTCATCTACAGGTTCGCGTAAGAATATTACGTCCGCTTTATCTTCAAATAGACCCTTTAACTTATTCAGTAATGTACTCTTTCCACCGCCAATATTTCCCTCAATAGAAACAATCTCAAAATTAGTATTGGATGCCATCGTGTAATATGTATATGGACAATTTTTATATCCTATTTTTTATTTCAATTTTAAAATAAAATTGAATTATTAAACTACATAAAGATATGAATATATACTATCATATACGCCACAAAATGGATCTTAAACAAAGAAAACTATCTAAGGCTGAATGGGATTCTATTGAAATTCCCGTTTCAAAAACCGAACAAGAGATTTTAACGCTTATTACAGCAGGTTATAGTAATGTAAATATTAAGATTAATAAGACAGATTCTCTCTTTACTTTCTTAAAGATAGAATATACCCCACAAATTGAAGAATTCTTGTACAGCAAATATTTTGCGGATAAAATAAAAAAATTAGTAGAAGAATACAGTATATCATTTATCCGATTTTGCCCAGATCCTGAAAATAAACCGAAGCATCGCGGTTCAGTTGCAGCGCCCTCTTCAGAACAAGTATGTTATATTAACGTAGCAACTATTGTTAAATTGAAGAGCACAGATCAAGCGCGTTTATCTAGATTAGATTCTATAAGCAATACAGGTTCCATTTACGAACATATTCTTTGCGACCATTTAGAAAAAATGGTTACTTACAAAGGTAATAATAATAATATGTGGATGTATCAGTATTACACTTTGAATCGCCTGTTACAAAATAACATTGAAAAGTTGAACAAATTTGTTAAAAAGATATGCAAGGCATTTATTGATAATTACGAAAAAGATATCAATTTGCTGTTCATTCTTCAAAATTCAGTAGATTATATTGAGCGAAACGAGAATCTATTGAAGTACAGCGATCTCTATTTATATGATCATCAGAAAGAGATATTCACAGTTACGAAGGATATTGAACCGAAATTAATATTATATATTGCTCCAACAGGAACTGGAAAAACATTGTCACCTCTTGGGCTTTCAGAAAGTCACAAAGTTATATTTGTGTGTGCTGCAAGACATGTTGGTTTGGCATTAGCACGTTCTGCTATATCTATCCATAAAAGAATAGCATTTGCTTTTGGTTGTTCAAGTGCAGAAGATGTTCGTTTACATTACTTTGCTGCAAAAGAATATACAACGAACAAACGGACTGGTCAAATTAAAAAAGTTGATAATACAATTGGTGACAAAGTAGAAATTATTATTTGCGATATACGTTCTTACTTGCCAGCAATGTACTACATGTTAGCATTTAACAAGTCTACGGATATTATAACGTATTGGGATGAGCCAACAATAACATTGGATTATGAAGAACATGAACTGCACAAGGTAATTAAAAAAAATTGGAAAGAAAATGTTATTCCAAACTTTGTACTATCTTCAGCCACATTACCGAAAATGGTTGAGTTGTCTCATACAATAAATGATTTTATGGAAAAATTTCCTAATGGTAAAGTATGTAATATTGTCAGTCATGATTGTCGCAAGACGATACCATTGATTGATAACAACGGTTATGTAGTAATGCCACATTATATTAGTGATAATTATCCCAAAGTTTTGCAAGTAGTGGAACATTGTGAGCAAAATCTAACGCTATTGCGATATTTTGATCTTAATGAAGCATCAAAGTTCATCTTCTACATTGAAACGAACAATTATTGTAATAGTCGCTCAAGATTTTCAAGAAATTTTGCCTGTGTAGATGATGTAGATATGAAGAATATAAAATTACATTATTTACGCGTTCTAAAAGGCATTATTCCGAGTTCATGGAGCGCTATTTATAGTTATATGATGCTACAAAGAACAAAAAAGATTACATTCAACAATACAGTTGACTGTAAAGGAAATAAAATTACTCGTACAACTAGTGTAGGTTCATCATCTAATTCGCTAGCAGGTAAGCAACTAACAAGATTATCCAGCGAGCAAATGCCAAATTCAACTACTGTAGAACCAACTGGTGCTGCGGGTGTATATGTAACAACTAAAGACGCGTATACATTAACTGATGGACCTACAATATTCTTGGCAAATGATCTAGAAAAAATTGCCAAGTTCTGCATTCAACAATCCAATATTCCTGCAAGCGTAATGAAAGACATTACAACAAAGATTGAATTCAATAATCAAATTAATGAGAAAATAGAAGAAATTGAATCTGCTTTAGAGTTGGAAGAAGAGAAAATGGCTTCAAAATTAGGAGGATCCAGCAATGATAACTCCAAAGAGGCTAGAGGACTAAAAAGTAAAAAAGATGGTAAAAATAAGGCTAAAATTGCTAATAATTTAGTCAATAAAACGGAAGACGCAAGGATTCAAAGAATGAGAGAAGAAGTAGGTACATTGAAAGGTATGATAAAACGTGCATCCCTGGATGATCTATTTGTTCCAAATAAATTGGTGCATTTAAAAAAATGGGCTGATAATATTCATTCAGGAAAATCATTTACAAGTGATATTGATGATGATACTATTGTCGCAATCATGTCACTTAAAGATGTAGATGATAGTTGGAAAGTTTTACTGCTATTAGGTATAGGAGTATTTACTGAACACAAAAGCAGCGCATACACTGAGATTATGAAAAAATTAGCAGATACACAAAAGTTATATCTTATTATCGCTGATAGTGATTATATTTACGGAACTAATTATCAATTCTGTCATGGATATCTCAGCAAAGATTTAGTATTGACTCAAGAAAAAATTATACAAGCACTAGGACGTATTGGACGCAATAATATTCAACAAGAATACAGTGCACGTTTCAGGGATGATTCTCAAATTGCGATGCTATTTACTAAATTCGCATATGAAGATAAGCCAGAGGTTATTAACATGAATCAATTGTTCAATAGTAAAAATATTAAATGGAATGGAACTAATTATGAATTAGTCAATGACGAACTAACAGAAGAGGAATCAATAAATGAGGATGAAGATGAAAATGATGACGAAGATGATGAAGATCTAGACGAAGAGGACTAAAAATATTTGTACCATTTATTGAATATTAAATATAAAATATGTAAAATATATATATATATGAAAAATAGTACATACATATATTTAAAATTTTTAATTATTATTATAATTTTTGTAATTTTTTATTTTTTATTCAAAAAAAGAATAGATATTAACATTATGTTTTTGTTTTATGATATTTATTCATTATTTGGTCTGTATTGGATATTTGAGCCACAATATTGTTCCAATATGAAGTATGGTTTTACCCCAGTAATGCCGTTAGATTATTATGCAGACTTTAATAAAGCAATTTTTAAAAGAATTCCTACAGGTAATAATGAAATAAATAGTGAACAAATTATAAATATTTGTGACAGAAATTTAAAATGGTTACAAAAATATGGAAGAATCTGTGATAATCCAAAACAAGTAGATATTATTTATGTTAATGATCCTAATTTTAGGCAAAAAGCATTATACTATGTAAAACATGATTATCCATTTGTTATGCGTGGTGTTGATTTAAAATGTTTTACAACAATGAGAATTGATAATATTATGAAAATAGCCGGAGACAATAAGGTATATATGAGTCCAAATGGAGAAGAAACTTGTCCCGATAATATTTTTACGGAATTAAAAAACATATTTCATAACAAATGTTATATAACTAATTCAACAAATTTGTTTTATTACTACAAAGATTTATTACCTGATTCTGATATGGATATTATAAAAAAGATAATTGATGGATATATGGTAAATGACAGTAAACAACTATTTCTAGGAGTTGTTAAAGGTTCAGGTACTCCTTTGCATGCTGCTTATACAAATAATTTTTATTTAATGATACAGGGACAAAAAAAGTGGACTTTTTTTAATCCAAATCAATTGGCACTATTGTATCCAAATTTTCAAAAAAAAGGGATTTATATGGCTTCCCAAAGTAGATTATTAAATATGGATACAGACACTTTAAATAACTTTCCTTTAATAAAATATGCCGAAAGATATGAAGTAGAATTAGAAGAAAGAGACATATTATATAATCCTATGTCATGGTTTCATTGTGTTTATAATAAAACTAAAATATCAGTTGCTTGTTCAACTAGATGGTCAAATATTTTTGATATTCCAGATACTCGTATGTTACGTTATGGTAATATGGTTAATCCAGAATTAAGAGATTATGTGAAGGATATATACATAAATACTGGGGTACTAGGTATATCACAAATTGATGAACATAAACACATGATTGGAGAAAATAATCCAGATGCTATACCATATTGGGATAAATATACAAATGATTCTCATAAATTATGTCAAGATACAGATTGTTCAGTAAACTGGCATAAAACATAAATACTTTTCACATTTTATATTTGAAACGCAGATAATAGTTTATATTGTAATATAATTTATAAATATAAATATAAATATAAATATTAATAGTAATATTTATATTATATGGTAATTTATACCAATTATGATGTTTTTGGAATAAGAATATATAGTTATACCAATGAAAATATTTGTTACACATTATTTGAACAAAAATATGATGCAATTATTACATATGAACAATCGAAAGAAGCATATTTATTCTACAAAGGTTTGAAGGATAAAAGTAAAATATTTTTTAAAGTTTATACTGAATGTAGTAGCCCATATTATAATCATAATAAAGGAAAATTTATGATGTGGTACCCAATGTCGTTAAATCTATTTTTAGAAAAAGTTGGTCTTCATATTGATATACCATGCAATGATATAAGTTACCCTATACATATTCATCTAAAAAAAATATAATATAATTAAAAACTATATAATACAGAGCAAATAATTTAATAATGTATAATAGAACCTCATAATTATTTTTAAAATTATACGCTTTAATTAACAAAGCAAATGACGCTACTATTGCAGGCGATAATATACTCATAAGTAAGAATCTATTTTTTTTTGAAAGATTTAAATAATTAGCAATTATTAATGAAAATACATTCATAAGACCTAGTGCTATAGGTGCTAGAAATGTATAGTACTTATAACTGAAATTATACATTTTTTTTTCAAAGTTTGATACTATAAAAAAATAAGGAAAAAACACAAAAAATGAAGAACCTATAACAAATGCTCTCAAGTATTGATTAATCATATATTTATAATTTATTTTATTTTATTTTGTTTTGTTTCTCATATTTTCAATCAAATCGTCTAACCCCTTATCAAAATTCGTATTAATAGTCCAGCCTAAATCCTTTACTTTTTGATTACTAATATAATATCGTTTATCATTAAAAGGACGATCTTCTATATAAGTTATCCATTTATTATAATCATCTGATTGTTGTATTTTATTAATTAAAATATGGGCAACCTGGGTAACTGTATACTCATGATGATCATCACTTCCAATATTATAAATTTCCCCTATTTTTCCATTTTCTAAAACTAATTTTAACGCACTACAAACATCATTTACATGTAAAAATGCTCTTACATTTGAACCATCTCCTTGTATTGTTACTGGTTTTTCATCTAATAACTGTTGAATAAATCTAGGTACCAATTTTTCAGGATATTGGTTTGGACCATAGACATTATTGCCTCTTGTAATTATTATCGGCATTTTAAAAGAATGGTAATAAGATTTGGCTATTAATTCAGCAGCCGCCTTTGTAGCAGCATATGGATTCGTTGGACATAATACTGAACCTTCATGTTTCTTTTCCTCATTCTCTGACAACATAGATTCACCATAAACTTCATCAGTAGAAATATGAATAAACTTTTGTATATTACCATACTTACGACATGCTTCTAATAAAGTATGTGTACCTACCACATTATCATTAGTATATTGAAGAGCATTATCAAATGAATTTTGAACGTGCGATTGTGCCGCAAAATGAATAACTGTATCTATTTTGTAAATATCTAGTATATTAGATATCAAGTCAAAAGAACACAAATTTCCTTTTACTAAATGATAACGGCCTGATTCTCTTACATCTGTATTTATATTGTTTTCAGACGCACAATAATACATTGCATCTAAATTAACTATATGTACATCTTGATTTTCCTTAAAATAGTAATTAACAAAATTAGAACCTATAAAACCACAACAACCAGTAACTAATAATTTCATTATATTATATGTAAATAAAATTATTAGTTTTATTACAACGTATCGTTTATATTTAACAATTATTTTTTCTGTCTCTCATCTTGTATAAAATATTTCGCACAGAATCATGAATTGAATTTACTTTTTTAGTTGTCTCTAACGTAGTAGTATCAAGATAATTATTTGATCTTTTAGAAGATAATATCTGATTCTGTTCATCTATGGTAAAATTTTCCCATGTAAAATCATTATCTACTATTTCTCTGTACATCTCTAATATCTCATTATGACTAATTACACCTGGATTCGTCAAGTTTATAGTACCTGTTCTACGTTCTAGAGCATAATCTATCATAATGGGAAGCAATTCGTCTAAAACTGTCATTGAATTTGGTATTGAACATATCTTTTTGTATTTTAGTATTTTTGATATAAAATTTCTTGAATTGAATTCATCCGTTATAGGCATACGAATTCTTATATTTAATACGTCTTTATTGTAGATATCATGCATTAATCTATCTGTAAAACCTTTCACTGTAGAATAAGATGAACCAAAAAAATTTGGAAGATCTTCTTCTGTAAACCCTATATCTGTCCAACAAGGATGAGAATTATCATAATCAAATATACAACCTGTACCCATATATGTGAAATGAATACCTTTTGATTTACATATATCGGCTAAATTTACAGGTGAATACAAATTATCCCGTATATTTTCAACCAATTTTCCTGGTTTTTCTAAGTAATCTATTGTTGTTATTTCTTCGCCATCATATATTCCATGTGTTCTTCCGATAAAACTCATAATATGTGTCGGTTCTACTCTATCTATTTCTTCTTCTACATTTTTACGATTACATGCACGACTTTGCGCTTTTTCTACTTTAATATTCATATCAACTAACATTTGATATACCTTTGAACCAATCCAACCGTTTCCACCAAATATTAAAAAATATGGTACACGAGTCATAATATATTATTTATTATTTTTTTAAATATTTACCTAATAATAATATTTTATTCTAATAATGACTTTTAATGTTATATTATTTACACATTTGAATATTTAACAGTGTAATAATTTATCATAAAATATTTTTATTGCTTCTCTTCTTTGCATTTTTGTTGCTGTTGGATTATTTCTTATAAATTCTCCATATGATATTAACTTTTGTACAGGCATCAATTTTAGTTTATAATGTTTATTTATCGTTTTTTCAGATAACAAATTTGACTCTGAACAACTTCTAACTAGCATTCTTATATACAGTTATAATATTTATTTAATTATTTTATATAAATATTATGAATATGGGGTTAAAATGTAAAGATTTTAAAAAATTTAATTAAAAATTAAAAAATATAAAAAACGATGACACGATATCCAATAACAAAACGTTTAATTGGAATATGCTAAACCACCCATACCGGACATAATTCTCAAAACGTTGTAATTGGTGGCATAAACACGGACCTTAGCAGTCTTGGTACCCTCAACGGTAGGATTGGAGAGGACAAGTTGTAAAGTAGCGTTATCAATACGAGAGAAGTTGCATGTACCAGAAGGTTGGTGTTCCTCAGGTCGGAGAGCAAAGGAGTAGACGTTAATACCTTCATCAGGGTTTCTGGTGTGTGATTGGTAAGGTTGGACCCAAGAGAAGTAAGAACCTTCTCGCTCAGAGAAGCGATCTTGTCCGTTCAATTGGAGTTTAGCAGTAACAACAGGGTTTAAGCCCCAGCAGTGCATGTCCAAAGAGGTTTCGCAAAGAACGAATGTACCAGCATCAGAAACAGTGGATCCATCAGTGTGTCCAGCAGCAGCCAAATCTCTCAATTGGGCAAGAATGAGAGGATCAAGAGTGGAGACAGCAGGAGATTCAGGGATGGTAGGTCCACCAAAGTTGACTTCATTGTAAGGATTTTGGGGTCCATGCCAGTATCCAGTGAAACCAGCAGGGATCTCATAATCAAGAGCACCAGCATCTTGGAAGAGACCACGAGCATCAATGTATGAACGAGAGTCAGCAGCAAGAGATGTGGGACCTCCGAAAGCATGGATAGCGTTGGGAAGAGCATCAATAGCATCAGTGTAGTTAAATGGTTGAGCACCAAGAACCTTGAAGAGAAGAGCATCACAAACAAGGGATGAGCAATAATCAACGTTTTGATCAGGTTGTACAACCCAAACCAACTCCTTAACAGGGTGGTTGAAGTTGAGTTTGATCTTGTTACTGGAAGAACCAACAGATTCATCACCAGTGAATTGGAGTTGTTGAATCAAATACTCATGAGGATTTTGGGCAAATCTTCGGCGTTCATCAGTATCTAAAAAGACGTAATCAACGTACAAAGAAGCAGCAACCAAAGATTGATTGTAGGCAATAGCAGCAGGGACAGGTCGGCCAGGTGCGAATTGGTTAGCAGTGTAACCAGGGACAGCAGGGCGTTGAGGTCCTCCAGGGCCCTTATCAACCAAAAATCCAGTAGCATTGTTAGCATAGTCATTGTTGTTACATGAGAGAGTTGTCACAGCCCACAAGCACTCATCAATGGGACGAATATCAAGGTTGATCTTGACTTCGTGGTATTGAAGAGCAATCAAAGGAAGGGCAAGACCAGGATTGGTACAGAACCAAAATTGAAGAGGAATGTACAATGTGGTCTCAGGAAGAGCGTTACGGGGAGCGCAAACTTGACGGGGGGCCAAGGAGTCGCAAGGTCCATCAACTTCAGAGAAGGAAGGATCAGTAATGAAGGTAAGTTGGGTAACGTTACCAACCATCTTGAAATAACCGCGAGTTTGCTCAGCAGTCATTGTGAGTTGATTCCAGATGTGCATCCAGTCACCATATTGACGATCAATTCTTTGACCTCCAATTTCAACCTCAACTTGAGCAATAATTTGCTCACCAGGGTAATCTAACCAACGGGCATAGACACCAGATCCAATGCCAGCAGCAAAGGATGCGATACCCATAAGTTGGTTGATCTCAGGAAGAGTGACTTGTAAATAGGTTCTGTAAGCCAAGTCACCGTTTCTGCTAATAACACATTGAACACGTCTTCCGAAATCGGCTTGACCATTAAATGTTTGTTCAATAGATTCAATAGCAAAGTTTGTATATCTTCTGTAAGTTACTTTCCAAAAAGTAATTTGTGGGTTTCCAGTCAAGTACACGTCTTGTGCACCATAAGCTACGAGTTGCATTAATCCGCCTCCCATTTTATACATTCCACTAAGAAAAAAAATTTCCTAAAATTAAATTAATTAAATTAAACAACTTAATTATTTTAACTACATAATTACGAAAGTATTTTATTTATATCCATACTTTCCTTCATAAATATGCTTAAATATGACTCATCAAATATTTCTTTTTTTCCTTCATGGTTTTTTGTAAAAATATATGAATCATTGCGTTTTTTTATTGACCAACCATTATCTAAAGCATTGTATAAAAATATCATTTTTTGGAATTTTATTCTATCTATTTCTAGACTTGAATTTGTTAGTTGTTTATCATTCAAATTTATTTTTATATCCATTTTACTAAATTTATATGTTATTCTTTATTTTTGCTTTAAACTAAAGAATATTTTTTATAACTATTAGATTATTACTATTAAACTGTGACCTAAACAACTTAATACATGGATTAATGTATGATATAATTGCGAACTATACATATTTTCATGAAAGCAATATGAATTTGTTAAATAACCATAATAATATAAAAATATCGTACCTAAAAATGTTAGTATAATTATTAATAAAAATATTAATTCTCTTATGTTTTTAAATTTAAATGAATTTTTATATAATACATAACCCCCATACATCACAATTAAACCAGCAACTATTTGATCTACTATTTTAATAAAACTGTTTTTTGATGAATGGTACAATAAAGATGTTATTGTTAATAGTGAAAACAGAAAAGAATATAAATAATAATTGTATATATAACATATAACACTATTTGCTATAAATATAAAACTAGAGTAAAAATTAATATTCAAATTATTATCATTTGACATTTGTCTTATATAATTATTATATATCATCATTTTAAATATTTTATAATGCAATAAAAATTAGTATTATATATTTCATTAAAATACTAATTAAATATTTCTGTAAAATATATATACTAATAACTAATGCCATCTTTTAAACCCAAGGCTAATAAAAAAATAAGAATTTGCAGAAAATATACTGCTACTTTGGATGGTAAGCACAAAGAATACATAAATGAATTTGCCAAAGATGAGTTTGATACAATACCAAAATTAAAAGAAGAAAAATATGATTTGAAAGAACAATTGAAAAATACAAATTTACAAATTGAACAAATCATGGAAATTAAAGATAGAATAAAAGAAATTAATGAGACTATAGTGGAGTTAAAAAATAAAAAACATAATTATTTTTTGGACAATTCTAAATATATATTTGAATATTTTGAAAACAAAAAAAATATAAATAATATTGATGAAAGTACCAAGCCAATTACTAACAAAAATCAAGTACTCTTCAATATTTTTAAGGTACAACAACAACAACAAACCGAAACTCAAAATAGTACTGAAACTATTAATAAAAATATTGTTCAAAAATATTTAAGTAATATTGATGAAACTTTTCTGGATATGAACTCATTTGTTAGATCAACTGACGTATGTCAAACTTGTTTTAAAGGGGAAATGATACCTTTAGATGATGAAGGAGTGCTTATATGCAACGTTTGTGCAATTAGCATACCTTATTTAATTGAAAATGAAAAACCTAGTTATAAAGAACCTCCTAAAGAGGTATGTTTTTATGCTTACAAAAAAATAAATCATTTTAAGGAAATTTTAGCCCAATTCCAAGGTAAAGAAACAACTCAAATACCTGAAGATGTAATTGAACAAATCCAACAACAAATTAAAAAAGAGAGAATTGGATTAGAACAACTAACACATCATAAAACTAAAGAAATATTAAAAAAACTTGGATTTAATAAATATTATGAACATATTGCATTTATTAAAAATAAATTAGGTATAAAACCTCCTGTATTTAGTCCCGAACTTGAGGAAATATTGTGTAATCTGTTTATGGAAATACAAGCACCATATGCTAAGGTATGTCCCGATTACCGTGTTAATTTTTTAAATTACTATTATGTACTCTATAAATTTTTAGAATTATTAGAAGAAACACAATATTTATATGAAATACCTCTTCTAAAAGATAGAGAAAAACTAATTGAACAAGACGAAATATGGAAAAAAATATGTATTAATCTTGATTGGGAATTTATACCAACAGTTTAAGGATTAATTTTTGGTTTGTCTAATAACATTCATATACTCCTGATATTCTTCCTTAGAAAGATCTGGTTTAAAGGGATCTTCTGACACTATGAATCCATCTCCTCCTTTTTTTACCTTTTTTGATGTCTTTGTTTTTCTCGCTTTTTTAGTCTTTTTTGATTTCTTTGCCTTCTTTGCCTTTTTTGATTTCTTTGCCTTTTTTGATTTCTTTGCCTTTTTTGATTTCTTTACTTTTTTTGTACTTTTTAAACCATGACCTATATTTGCTGAATTATTACTACTAAAGCCTGAAAAACTATCCATATGAATTATTTCACTTGTGTTGCTTGGAATTGACATACTATCTTCTTCACCTACTGTTGTACCCGAATGTTCATCTAATTCATTTAAAATATCCTCTAATGATAAATTGGGTTTAAAATGAAACCCGGATTGTAAAGTGTTTAACCATAATTCAAAATTTGGATTTCGTTTATAATATTTGTTGTAATAACGATGAATCACAGCATCAGTTGTATCTTTATCTCTCTCAGCAAGAAAAGCATGTATCCTATGAGTAAATTCATTTTTTGTTAAAATATCTCCACCTTTAAACGCAGTTAAATTTGAATTTTGTGACATAATATATATTAAGAATAAAATATATTATGATTTAAATTTTATCATTTTAATAATGCTTTAAAGACCTCCTGGGAATCCAACTAAATTAGCACCAATACCAAAACCGGCTCCTGAACGAGCAGTTACACCCATTGAAGGAATATATGTATCTAAAATAGCAAAAGTAGCCGCAGCAGTTAATGCAATTAATGCAATTTCTTCAAGATTTAATGATCTCTTTGGAATAGCAAAAGCAGCAATAGCAACCATCAAACCCTCAATTAAGTATTTAATAATACGCTTAATTAATTCGGTAATATCGAACATACTTCCCATGTTTATATAAATAAAAAAGAAAAAAATATTAATTTAATGAATTAAAACTTAAAACCAATAATATATTAATTTATATAATGAGTAGCCGAAATAACTCAAAAAAAGTTTTTGAGAAGAAATTGAAAAAGGATGGAACTAATAATCCTAAATATGTTGATCTATTAGAAGTTGATAAACCTATTGCTGGACAAATTTTTGGATGTTTTTCATTTATTTCACCTGACAAGGTACTGAAGCAAAAAGAGATGTTTTTCTTTGAGGAATTTTTGAAAAAATGGGAGATTAATAAATCTATGGAAAAATTTCATCAATTTCTTAACTTTGTTTCATTCAAATATAAGATTAATTTTGAAGACATTATTAAAGATTTTGAGGGGTTTGTTAAAGAGGAACGTGAGGCCATTATTAAATCTTCTATTGAAGATGACTATAAAACATTTATAGACAAAGAAGAGGAAGAGTTAGAGAAACAATTTAATCTTAAACATAATTTTCAAACATCAGTACGAGGATTCAAATCTAGAGGTCATTTTGCTTCACAAGAAGAGGCTGAGTTACGCGCTAAATTGCTTAGAGAAGTTGACCCTAATTTTGATGTTTTTGTTGGACCCGTTGGTACTTGGTTGCCATGGGAACCAGAAGCATATAAGACTGGACGTGTTGAATATCTTGAAGAAGAACTTAATCAATTGGTACAAGAGAAAAATAAAAATGAATCCGCGGCAAAAACAGCATTTGAACAACGAGTTAAAGAGACCAAACAAAAGGCTATTGATGAAAATAAAAAGAATGCTGAAAAACATGGAAATGTTGTTACACAAGATATTGATGAAGAAGGTAATTTGATTGGTGTTGGTACATCCAGTCAAGAAAATACTTTCAGCACAAAGGATCCTGAATCTATTTCAGTTGCAGACATTCGTAATGAATTATTTGATGGAGATAATATTGTAACTGGAAAGACGGACTATGGACAATCTCAGTTGAAATCAGGTCCATTTGCTAAACAAAACCAAAAGTAAAACAAAGTGATTATTATAAATTGTGTGTAAAATGTTGAAATGATAAAACGTAAAAAAAAAATTGATTTAAATATATTCTTACTTAATATGTTTAAATATACTAACGACAATGGAAATTATCTCTGAAAATATGATCGCTAAACATAACATCGCTGAAAATATTATGAATGAAGGAGAACCACAAAGTGGTGATGTCTTATCTCAAAATATGCCAGTTGTACCACAAGAAGCCGAAGGTGAGTACTCTCAAATACCTCCATTACCTCCAACAGACAAATTTGTACCAGGTAAATTTGAATATATAGAATCTTCTCATGAACGAGAAATGTTAGCAAACGCTTTTCAAGCAATTTCTTTGACAGAGACATGGGGCTTTGTCAAAAAAGATATAGAAAGTTTCATGTGGTCGGATGATCCAACTATTTGGGTCATATCAAACAAAATGTCTGATTTAGGTTATAATGGTCACAGTGGATTTTCGTTCGGACACACTATGAGAGTTATGCAGCATATTGCTAAGTATGGAGAAGAAAGTTACATGAAACTTGTTTTAAAACGATAGTAAATACCATATTACGAATCTTTACTGGGTATTAATGCAGCATCTCCTGTACCATTATTAAATTTATCATTATATTTGTCATTATTCTTTTTAAAATTACTATAATTATTTAATTGTTTTTTCTCAGTGTCATTTTTTATTGTGTCATTTTTTTCAATAACTTTTATAGTTGGAATGATTGGTAATGTAGGTATTATTGGAGATATTATATTGGTTGACAATATGTCTTTTGGTTTTGGTTTGTATAATTCAATAACTTGATTAACTAACTCACTACGTTGTATATCATTATTATTCAATTCAATTAACATTATATTTTTTAAATTTTTATGAATTTTGTATTTATTTATTAAATCTTTTAACCCATTATTTTCAAATTTATCGCTTTGTTCTAAATCCCCTGTAATTACCATACGACTGTTTGTACCTATTCGCGTTAAAAGCATATACATTTGATTAGGACTACTGTTTTGCATTTCATCAGCAATTATAAATGAATTTTTAAAAGTTCGGCCACGCATAAATCCTAATGGAGATATCTCTATTTGACCATTCAAAATCATATTATTTACTTGTGTTTTGGAATAATATTCTTCAAATATATCTAAGATTGGTCTTGTCCATGGATCCATTTTTTTTACCATTGAACCAGGCAAAAACCCTATATCTTCCTCTACAGGAACCACTGGTCGTGTAATTATGATCTTATCTATTTTATTTTCTTTAAAATAACTTACTGCATGATTACATGCCATTAATGTTTTACCCGTACCGGCCGGTCCAACAACAATAGTTATACTATCTTCTTTGGTATTTAAAGCATTTACGTAGTCCTTTTGATTTGGTGTCTTTGGCAAATATAAACCACTTAATTTATTTACGTTTGAATCTTTTTTCATTAATAAACTAAATTTTTTTAAACCTAATAATCGTATCTTTGTATAAGAAAACAAACTTGAGGCAAATATTAATGACAATGTTAAACACCTAAAAACAATCATTATTATAATTATATAATTATATAATTTGTCTATATATAATTATCGCTTAATATATATTTACCATTTACTTTTACGTACTGCTATTTTTGGACCCTGACCTCGTTTTTTAACATTGTTTGGGTCATATTGTTCACCATCATCGTCATCGTCATTAATTTGTTTAGATAATTCCCAAAATTCTTTTGAGCCTAACCTGAAATCGTTATGAGCATCAGCCTTATACCAAAAAACCTGATCTTGTAATTTATTAGATTTTGCATTATTATTTATAACAAGACATTCATAATTTTCTGTACATTGATCCATTACTTGGCAAAATGATTCAAATGTTGGAAACATACCAGCATAATTATCATAAATACGTTTTCTATTAGCAATATATGGTTCTCTTAAAACAAAAACATAATCTATGTTAGTTCGGAGTGTTGGTGGAATACCTAATGGATATTGCATAGTTATTACTAACATTACTTTCCAATGACGTCCATTCATAAACAACAAACGCATCATTTTATCTCTAGACCATGTATTATCATATAAACAATCATCAAGGATTACAAATGTACGTGGATCTATTGTTGAACGCTTGAATTGTTCCATTTCTTTTTTTATTTGTTTCAAAACCTGTCTCTGTCTTTTTAAAATATTTTCTACTATTGCAGTGTTATATTCATTATGAATAAATAATTTAGGAACTAATTTTCCATAAAACCCGTTTCCTTCTTCTGTACCAGAAATAACTGTTCCAATTGGTATATCTTGATGATAATATAATAGATCTCTAACTAAAAAAGATTTACCTGTATCACGACGTCCTATTAAAACAACCACAGGACCTTTAGATTCATTTGGTTTAAAACTTATTGTTTTCATATCAAACCGTTTTAATTCTAAATTCATTATAATTATTATATTTAAAAAGAAAATAATAATAACGAATTTAGTTATATTTAAGAATATACTTAACTATTTTTAAAATAATAAGTTAAATATATCTTTTATTAATATTTTTAATTGCTAATGAGTATCTCTGTTGATTATGAGAAAAGGAAGAACAGTAATTTGTTTACTAAATTTCAAACTAACAAACATATTAATTTATCAAATGTACAAAACTATATACCAATTTATGATAGATTTTTTGCTTTAAATAATACTAATTTTAATTCCATAAATTTGAATCATAGATGGGCTATTTCAGATATTAAAGAAACTAAGAATAAAGATCAAGATTATGATAATAGTCATATTTTTACAGGTAAATTAAAAAATATTTCAGATGAACATGATATTATTAATACTCAACAAATATTTATTAAAATGGCTCCACTTCTTGATCCTTTTAAATATTTAGTAGGAAAGTACAATTATAATGATCAAAATTTATTTAACTTACCGTCATTTGACAAGTCTCATAATGTTCATCCAAAAATTGCCGATAATAACAATTCTTCTTATATTGATGGTTTTTTTTCATATTTAACAAGTCGTCTACTTAATGATCATAGATTTATTCATGGATTAGATTATTATGGATCATTCTTAGCAATAAAAAATGATTATAAAATAAATGTTATAGACGATATTGAATATTTGGTTCATTCAGATTTTTTTAATAAGCAAAAAGATAAGTTATTTAAAATAGAAGATTATTCTCATTTAATCACTCCACCTGAAGTAAAAAAGTTGCAACCTTTGAAAATTTCTCAAAATACATCAAATAAATCTATATTATCAGTTAAGTCTCTAGACGAAAATATTTTTGAGGATATATTTGAAGAAAATAAAGAACTTGTTTCGCTTTCTGATATTAAAGAATTAGGTGTAGAATTGGTAGATATTACTGAATCTAATTTATTTGATGTGACTCAACAGAAAAAATCAGAAACATTAAAATCTGGTTCTAGTTGTTCGTCTAGAACATCACATACTAATGATGATGATTTAAGCGACGACGAATTATGTAATGATTGTCCATCATCTGATTTAAATAATGACAAAGTTTCTAATTCTAATTCTAATTCAGATATTGAAGATGATAATGGCGATGAAACTGAAAGTGATGAGGATCTTGATGATATGTCTTCTATTGAAGAGGAGACATTATTTTTAACTTTACCAAAGTTTCCGGTACAAGTAATATGTATGGAATTTTGTGAAAATACATTTGATGATTTAATTATGAGTGGAGATATTAGTGATGATGAATGGTATTCGGCACTAATGCAAATAATAATGATATTAATAACATATCAAAAAATGTTTGCATTTACTCATAATGATTTGCATACAAACAACATAATGTATATTTCAACAAAAAGGAAGTTTTTATATTATACATATAAAAAGAAAACTTATAAAGTACCAACATTTGGAAAAATATATAAGATTATTGATTTTGGCCGCGCTATTTACAAATTTAAAGGTAAGATATTTTGTAGTGATAGTTTTCAAACTGGCGGTGACGCGGCTACACAATACAATACAGAACCCTATTTTAATGATAAAAAACCTAGATTAGAACCTAATTTTAGTTTTGATTTATGTAGATTAGCATGTTCCATTTTTGATTATGTTGTTGATGATTTTGATATGATGAAAAAATTAGATGAATGTTCACCTATAGTGAAATTAATTGTTGATTGGTGTACTGATGATAATGGAATAAATATGTTATACAAAAATAATGGTGTAGAACGTTATCCTGAATTTAAATTATATAAAATGATTGCAAGATGTGTACACAATCATACTCCTCAAGTACAATTAGAAAGAAATGAGTTTAGTAAATTTTGTGTTGGATCAAAAAATATTCCAAAAGGGGAAGAAATTATAAATATTGATGAACTCCCTAGTTATTGTTAAAATGATAAAATAATTATATTGTTAGTATATAATTATTAAATGAGTAGAGATTATGGATTTATATTGACTAGACATGTTACATCTGAGTTAACTAACAAATATTGGAACAGATGTGTAAAATTAATAAGAACATTCTATCCACATAGACAAATAGTAGTAATAGATGATAATAGTAATAATATGTACGTTAAACCTGATTTTCCATATAAAAATTTAACTGTCATACAATCAGAATATCCTGGAAGAGGTGAAATATTACCATATATATATTATTTGCGTTATAAATGGTTTCCAAACGCAGTAATAATACATGATAGTTTATTTATTCATAGACGTATTCCATTTGAACGATTTACTGTTCCTGTATTGCCATTATGGCATCATGTTTATGATAGAGAGAATGTAGCAAATATTCTTAGGATTTCATCAGTATTAACTAACAGTATGAAAATAACTGATAAAATTAGAGGTAATGGTTTTACAATATTGGGTTTAGAAAAACATTATAATTTATGTTTTGGTGGTCAAGCATTTATAAATCTTAATTTTTTACAATTATTAGAACAAAAATATAAAATATCATCATTAGTTCACGTTATACATAATAGAAGTGATAGATGTGCATTAGAACGAATATTAGGAATACTGTTCAATGAAGAGTGTCCAGATTTATTATCAAAAAAATCATTATTTGGAGATATTTTTACATTTCCACAGGCATTTAGTTATAATTATAATTTATATCACAATGATTTGAAAAGAAAAAAGGTACCAAATTCTTTTGTTAAAGTGTGGACTGGACGTTAAAATGGTGGATTATCTGTGAAAGCCTGGGGTGTAGTTGGTGCTTCAATTTCGTGAATGACTGGTGACAATTGTTGTGTTATAAAATTTCCTAAGATAACACTAATATAAACTAACAAAGTATCTCTGATTAGTAACTTTAATGGTTTTGGTTCTTGATCAATATACTTCATTTCAAAGAATTTTGCCACAAAAAAAATAAAGGATATAAATGCTGCTATTAAAAATATATTATCCATATTAAAATATATTTTTAGAATTCAATTTAATAAAAAACGCATATATTTCCTAAATCTATGCTAATACTTCTATATCATTTAATAACAAATCTGGTTCTAATTTAATATTATTTGGTTGAATTATATGTACATCTAAGTTATCTAGTGAAACTTCTTCTTGACTAATGTTTAATTTTGTGTTTTCTTCGTCTTCTTCCATTTTTCTTTGTAGATTTCTTAAAGCACTTATTTCTTCTAATCTTTCAATAGTTTTAGGTGCGTTTACAAGTTCTTTGGTACCTTCATCAGTTACTACTTGATCAACATCATTAAACTTAAGTGTAATATTTTCTGTTTCTTTTGAAGTTACAGTATTTTCTTTATTTTCTTCTGATATGAATTGAGTTTCTGCTCTAGCATTTAAAGGTGGTGTAGGTTCAACAATTTGTTCTTTTATTTCTTCAATACAATCTTCTTCAACTGTCTCATCCATGTATGCTCTAAGAATACTTTCAACAGGAATACTATCTCTAACAGAATTTAAAATACATTCTTGAACGATTATTTCTAATTCCCTAATATTTTTTTGTACTTGAAGTGGAGGAGTATTAATTTCAAATAAGTAAACATTTCTATATACTTTACGTGCAACATTAATGTACGTTTTATGAATAAAGTCATCTAATTTGGGTATATTGATATCTATTTTCTTTTGTTTATTTCCAACTCGCATTGCTGTTAGTAGTTTTAATTGTATAATGTGTATACATGTAACAAGTTCTTCTAAATAGGAACATCCACTTCTTTCAATAATTCTCTTTCTTTCATTTTCAATAATAGTTGCGTTCCATTTGGGAATTCTAGAAATAAAATTTTGAAACGTCATTAGATATTTATCTAATTCAGCATTATCTTTGCATAATTTATAAGATTCATCAAAAATAGATTTAAAACCTTCAATAATAAGTGGTGTTAAAATAATTAATAATCTGGCACCCCATTCATTTTTAGATTCATGCAATGAACTAACATTAAAGTCATCCATAATGTAAATAATTAATGTTAAATTTTTGTTATTTAAACTAATTGTACTAAATATTGGTAATATATAGTACAAAGTATCATGTAAATTATTATTTTGGTTTCTACGTGATAAAAGGTAAGGTAATTATATGTTAAAAATTAAGATTGTTGGTATAGTTTGAATATCGAAAATAAAAGTCGGCGCCAAAATCGAAAATGGACATTTTTAAAATGTCCAAAAGTCGAAAATCGAAGGATTTTACTCGTTCGAGTTCACTTTGTTACTGACATCGTCTAAATTGCATTTTTTTGCGTTTTTTTTTGTTACGATAATTTTTTATTTTTTTTAAAAAAGGTTTAGATATTTTTTATATATTGGAAATATATGGAAATAAATTTTACGCCAAAAAGCGCCGATTTTTTCTGTGAAAAATGTGACTTTAAATGCTCTAAAAAAAGTGATTGGTCAAGACACGTTAAGACGAAAAAACACATGTATCGTCACAATGGAAATAAAATGGAAATTTTGGAAATAAATTTTACGCCAAAAAACGCCGAAAATATTTGTGAATGTGGTAAACAGTATTCAACTATTTCTGGATTATGGAAACACAAAAAGAAGTGTAACAACGTACCAAACACCAAAGAATTAGTGTCGGACAAAGAAATTATAACTATGTTAGTTAAACAAAATACCGAATTAATGGAAATAATTAAAAATGGAACTAACAATACAAATTCACATAATACTAATTCTAACAATAAGACATTTAATTTACAAATTTTTTTAAACGAAACATGCAAAGATGCGTTAAATATTTCAGACTTTGTTGAATCAATTAAATTAAGTTTAGATGATCTTGAATATACCGGCAGAAAAGGTTACATTGAAGGAATAACTAACATTGTTTTAAAAAATTTAAAAAATCTAGAAGAATACAAGCGTCCCATTCATTGTTCTGATTACAAAAGAGAGATACTCTATATAAAGGACAATAATATATGGAAAAAAGAAAATGAAGAAAAACAAATACTAACAAAAGCCATAAAAGAGATAGCGAATGAAAATATTAAACAAATAATGGAGTGGAAAGATCTAAATCCAGACTGCACAGATTCAGATTCTAAAAAGAATAATTTATATTTGAAAATTGTTAGTAACGCAATGAGTGGTATTGATAAAGAAGAATCTAATAAAAATATAAATAGAATAATATCTAATTTGGCAAAAGAAGTACTTATAAACAAGGATAATTAATATTATTTTTAATTTAAAGCCCTTTAAATTACTTTAAATTAAATATATATTTCACATAAAGGATATATTTTCTAATTTTGTTTCTTTATCTAAAAATATAAAATTTATTATAAACATCATTAACAGTTTCTCATCTCTAAATTCTTTACGTACTTTATTAAATATTATTAATAACTCATATTTTTTTTCATTTTCTAAATTAAAAAAACCATCTTCCAGAAGTTTTATTAAATCTAAACCACTATATGACTTTTCATATATTTTTATTATAAATGCTTGCAAACCCTTTTCCGTTAGTTTTTCATTTATGGTTTTATTTATTTCTTTTTTTAACCAATCCATTCTAGCATTTTTTACATCAGATAATTTAAATATATTTTCCAAATTGTACCTATACAAATTTATATTTTTTGAATTATACTCTGGCTCCGGTATATATATTTCACAAAAACGCGATAAAATTGGTTTTAATAATTTATATTTGTCTTCTACTATTATAAAAAAACGGGTATTATGACTAAATAATTCTATACATCTTCTTAATGCTGATTGAGCATCCATTGTTAGTTTATCACCATTTAACAGAACAATACTTTTAAATGTATCACCACCATTTGAGTTTATATGCATTTTAGCAAAAAACTTCAATTCCTCTCTTATAAACTTTATACCTTTACCATGAGCACAATTTACATACATAACAAAATCTTTTATTTTATCCTTATCATTATCATATATCAAATTTATAAACTCGTTTACTATTGTACTTTTTCCACTACCCGATAATCCGTTAAAAATTATGTTTGGAATCTTTTTTATATCATTAAAATATTTTAATTTATCCTTTATTGTTTGATGAATTGTTAACATACGTCTATCTAATAATTAATAACTCTTTTTATATTTTTATAAAACTTATTAATTATTTTAGATTTTTTTACATTATAATATATAATAATGTCTATTGCACCCCAACCTCCTTTTACTAATAATGTTAGTATCATACTTACATGTACTGTTAGACCACAATCTATAAAAGGTGTATTTCAAAACAATCCTAAATCACGTATACAAACTTATTTAAAGTCATTTAACAGATGGTTAAATGAAACACCCTTTAAGATTGTCATCGTTGAAAATTCCGGTTATACATTTCCAGAATTGGATTCAGAAAAACAAACATTTCAAGATAGACTTGATGTCATAACATTTAATGAAAAAACTAATAAAGGATCGCGATATCTACACAATAATACCAGTAAAGGTGCAAGTGAAGTATATGCTATTAATTATGCGTACCATCTTTCAAGATTGGTTAAAACATCTAATTTTTTAATTAAAGTAACTGGCAGATTTTTCATACCACAATTCTATGAATTTTTGTCAAACTATGATTTAAATACATATAATGGACTAAGACAACAAAACGAAAATAGATGTGAAATTGTTGGATCACATATTAAAAATTTTAACACAATTTTTGATATATATATGACAATTAACGGTAAATTTGATTCACATGTGGAAAATGTATATAGATATAGATTGAAAAGACTAGTTAAAAAAGTGTTAGTTTGTAAAAGATTCAATATAGAACCTACACAAAGAGGAGGAGTAAAACAAGTTTATTCTTTTTTGTAAAAAACAATTTAAATTATTGTTAATAAATATTATTAATGAATAAAGTTTTACCATCTATATTTGATTCTAGATTTTATTATGAAAATAATCCAGATATTAAAACAAATTATGTCTCTTATAATGAAGAAGAAATGAAGACACATTACATTAACGATGGTCAATTTAAAAATAAAAAATATTGCGATATTTCAGATAATTTTAACTGGGAAGATTATATTGATTTTGTTAATTATAATCCTTCTCATTATGGGAATAAGTATTTAAAAAATAAAAACGATGCTATTGAAAGTTATATTAAATATGGAAAAGTAAAATTAATTGAACAAAACATTCATGATATATTTTTTAAAAGTTCTGATGTTGATTGTACTAACACAAGTGATAATAAAGATATATTTTTTGTTTATTATTGTTATTTAAATCCTAGTAAAAATTGGAGACACATTGTGTATGGACAATTAATTGATATATATAATTCTCAAATACTTACTCGTAGTAAATTATTTATTGTTGTTTGTGGAAATCAAAATGATATTGATGAGGCAAAAATATATATTAGTGAATTCATAAAAACTGATGTTTATTTCTATGAATTTACAGAAAATAATTATGAGTTTAATGCTATCAAAATTCTTAAAGGACTAGCAGATGATAATAGAGATAAAACTTTTATTTATATGCATAGTAAAGGTATGGTTAACCATAATCCCAGCGATTTTAGAACCTTTCTTGAAATAAAATTAACAAAAAATACTATACTAAATTGGGAAGATACATTGTACCAATTTAAAAAAAATAAACTAATTAATAAGGCAGGATTACTACCAAGTGATAGTGGATTTGTTTGGTTTAATTTTTGGTGGGCTAGAGGGTCTTATATTGCTGATATTAAAAAATTAGATGAAACTGATAATAGATTTAATTGTGAATCTTGGATCGGTTTTTATGGAACCAAATCATGGATAGATACTTATTCATTAATTTATAAAAATATTTCATTTGTTACTATTCATGATACTGTAACTGTATTATTTGATAATACGGCTTAAATATTTGTTTTTTTTAAAATATAATTCACTAAACATTTGTAATACAAGTTGTACGATAAATTTGGACAAAGATTTGATTTTTCCATTGTTACAGAACAACCTCCATTTTCTAATACTGAAACGTCAAAATTTGTTATATTGCGTTCCAATGCCTTATAAATTATTGTCTCTACTATCTTTTCTCTTTCTGGTTTAACATGTAGATGCAAAGATAATTTTGTCATTGGCAAACCAAAAAATTTACATGTATCTACTATATATTCAAAATCATCTATTTCTAATGTTCCGCAAGTATCTGAAATACAAATATTATCAACTTCCATTTTATTTAAAGTTAGTAACCTATTAACTATAAAATCATTATCTATTTTTCCTTCTATAGGACACTCTGTTACACAAGAGACGTATAATTTTATATAAGCCTTTTTTTTTTGATTATTATTTTCATCTAAATTATATAACATAGTAAATATTTCGTTGTCAGTATCTTTTAACGACATTTTTGTGTTCTTTAATTGAAAACTATTAGAAACTGATGTAATAAAAGAGAATTTGTTTACACCTGGTATATTTATAACTGTATTTAATTTTTCATTATTTGGTACTAAAATAAAATGGTTTCTTTCGTTACTATTTTGTTGTTTATTATTTAAATATCTAAGTAATGATATACTATCCTGAAAAATTGGCAAAACGTTTTTAGATACTAAAGAACCTACCTCTATATTTGTAACTTCATGATTTTTAACAATATCTTCATAAATTATTAATTTATCATTTACAAGTACATTTTTTTGTTGTTCCTTTGTCAATCCTTGTAAACCATCTCTTAGAGAGACGTCAAATGGTTTTGGTTTGCCTAAAGAATTATATATTTGTTCATATTTTGAATTACTTTTACACCATTTACGAAATGTAGAAGCACAAATAGGATATATTGATTTCATAATGTGTATATATATATTATGAAATCTTTAAATATTTTTTACTGCTAATTTGAAGATTGATACCTTAAACAGACGTTGTTAAACTATGAGTGTAAGGATTTTCTTTAAATGCTGTTAGTATATCCGGAGAAATACGTTCACAACCTATACAATTATTATAGTATTGGGGCATATTGGCTTTTCCATATGTTTGAACTGATGGACCATTTGGAATAACAACTTGTGGCGCCCATAGTCTATTATTTTCCCGATCAGCATCTAAACGTGACAAAGTAACATTAATTTGAGGGTTAAAATGTTTCATATTACCTTGATTTGGTCTAGATGCAACAAGTCTTTCTTTTGATTGACTGTTAGTTTGTCTATATACGGCATCATATTGTCTATTACCATACTTGGTACCAGAACCACCAATTGGAGCCAATTGACAATTTTCTGTTGTAGTATCACGTTGATTTGTTATAGCCTGTTGTTCATTTACTAAATAACCAGCGTTATCTTTTTGATTACCAATGTATCCATTTGGCTGATATAAAGTAGTCTCTTTAATAGTAGTACTAGGCATATCCCCAGGTGTTAATACATAATTACCTGGAATTTCTCCGCTCATGTTACCATAAATACGCATATTACATGTATATTCTTCCTTTCTTGATGGTTTAAGTATGTCCATTATTGGTGCTATTACTGCTCCAATCGCACTAGTAAAACCAGTTCCAAAAGTTTGTGGTTGTTGATTTAATGCTCTATTGTTAGTATAATTAGTATGACTTTGATGATGTTTATCTTTATCCTCATGTAATGGAGCAGTACTTGTTGCGTTAGAATGTCCTACATCATAACCATTTAGTTGTATTCTCTTAGAATCTTCGTGCATTTTAGGAACATAACTGGCTGTTTTTAAGACAGCATTTGGCGCTCCATGTTGATATGTTGTTGTTTCATTTCTTATAGAAGGTTTTACAATATGTTCAGGAATTAATTGACCTGCTCTTTCAGCACCAGTTGTTGTTAACCAACGATCTTGTGTATTAATAAAAAATGTATCCGGACGATATTTCTGAACCTTGCCTTCAATTCCAAGATTTTTAATTGATGCTTCTGCTGGTCCTTCGTGATTCAATAAAGAAAATTCTTCTTTAGGATTTGTAGCAACTCGCAATTCATCTACAGTTTTAGGAAGCCATTTATCTCTTGCTTCCATTCCAGCATTATAACCGTGACTACCATTTGCGGTATAACCTTTATCTAAACCAGGCCCAACTTGCATAGATTCAAAAGGTTTAACCATATTATTTCGGTTAACGGGATTCTGTCTTGATTGAAAAAATTCACTCATATTAGGTGTTCCAAATGCCCATTGTACGTTATCTTGTGGTTTAAATAATGGTGCTTGTTCAATCTTTTTGATAGTTTGAGAGCCAGCCCCAACATAATTATCTAAAATAGTTTCACTATTATTTACATTATATACTTGACCTTTAGGTTTTGATCCATCAAAAGGTACCATATTATTATGAATAAAATCTCTAGATGACATGTAATTACCGGACAATGAAAAAATATCTTGAATATTACTATCAATCGGAACCCCAGCCCTTTGTTTTTGTTCATATACGTTTTGATTAAAATATTTGTCAGTTGCTTTATTTGGATTAGGGTATTCTTGAACTGTATCAATTAATTGTTTATTATTCATAATAGGATAGTTTTCAGGAGGAACATGTGTATTTGGTAAATAATTAGAAAACCTAGATTCAATATTTTTATCTTGTAAATTTGTTCTAATCCCCATATTATTAAAACCTTCAGTTTTGCCTTTTAAATTCGTAGACTGTTTCATAGATTGTTTTGTCATTGCTTCTTTATTTGAATTTTGGTTGGATATTACATACATACCTCCTAATGCTACTAATGGTATTGCTAATTCCATATTTATAATATATATATAAAACATTTTAATAATTAATTATTCTCTAAATGATTAATTATTTGATTTTACATCTTTTTACAATCATTTTTACACGTTTTTTGTCCTCCAATATTGTTTTGTGCCTTATATTGTACATTGTATACATTAGTAGGAACTGTATATCCTTGATCATTTGAAACACATACAAAGTCTCTTTTAAAATAATCCTTTTCTAAAATACGTGTGCTAGTATAATTATCAAAAGGCATTTCTGTATGTACTTGGGGATCAATAGGTAAAATATATGCATGATTTTGTTCTAAATCTCTTGCTGTCCAAGCAGGCATAATGGTTCTAGATTGTTCAGTTGTTAAAAATTTGTCACAAACAGGATAATCAATAGGTGAAGCATAAATAGTTTGTCTTTTATATTTATCCTGTTGTAAACAGTCACGATTTAATTGTTTATCTATTCCTAAAAGAGAACTTTGGATATCAGTAGAGTGGGTCCATAAATTGGCACCCCATTTTTGAGGTATAATTTGAGGATCTAACATAAAACAAGGTTTAGGGCCGTTTCCTGGAACATCTAGTATATATCTCCCTACATCTGTACTTTGTTGTAAACTTTTTGTTATTCTACATGGGTCATCATGAAATCTAGTGAATGCCATTATATAATATTATATATAAAATTATTATATAATTTATTTACATTAAAAAGCACTTGATAACCAATAATTAACTCCATCATAGTAAATATTAATAATTATAGCAGTGGCATTAACAACTGGAGTTATTCCATGTCCAACATTATTATTCCATGTAGTGCTAATAGTACTACCACTAGGTATTATTCGTAAATAATTGGTACCAGAAGAAGAAGGAGAAAGAGGTATAAAAATTGTATACGTACCATTTATAACAAAATTACTAAATGTTACTGTTAATGATAGATTACTACTGGATAAATCTACATTAGTACTAGATGTCCATGTTAAAATACTGCTATTACGCGCATTTAATGTAATTGTACCTGAAGCAACATCAACTGCTTCTGGCAAAGCAATTTTATTAACATCAATATTATAAGTATATCCAGCAAAATTACTTATAGATAATGAAGTTGTTGTTAGTTCTGTTTTTCCTTCAGTTGATTTATCTAGTAAAAGAGAGGATCTATTGTATGTTCCAGTTGCTCCCAAAGAACTAATTGCTATGCCAGTCTCATCAACTTGTGTACCAGTAGAACCTATAGTGGATGTATTTGTAGTATTTGACAACAATAATTTGTTAGTAGATACTCTTAAATTAGATGAAATATTTCTATCCATCCAAATACCAGGAATAGTATTTGGTGCTAGACCAAGGTATGTAGATTGTTTAGTAAATCCAATATATGTAGGGTCAATACCATCTCTTACATCCAATTTACCGTCAATTTTAACATCTCCAGTATAAGACAATACTCCTAAACCATCTAATCCCCAAAAACTAGGTCCAGTTGCACCTTGAGCACCAGTTGCACCAGTTGCACCTTTAGGCATTTCGGTTATTTGTAAAAATGATGTACCAAATACACTTTGATACATATAGTTAACATACAAAGTCCCAACATCATTTGTAATTTCAATATTTATTTTAATTTGTTCATACCCTCCATAATCAAATAAAAAAGGTGAAGTTGTAAATGCGCTAAGTATTGTGGGTGTTGGTGAAGCAGGTGGTGTAGCAGTTATAGATGGTATCGGTACTGCTGCTGAAGTAGCGATTAATATATCACCACCTCCAGGTGATGGATCTGTTGCATAAACCTTAAGTGTAGCCTTAAAATTTTCTCCAGCATCAGGATAACCATACAAATATACTGTAAACAAACTTTCGGGTATGGTAAATGGATAAGATCCAAAAAAATATACTAAGTCACTGGACCCATATTCTAAAATATCGTCAGGGGCAGTTCCGCTGATATCATAACTACCGTAAAATCCAGGTGGACTTTGATATCTTTGTAATACTCCACTTGCTAATGAAGTAGATACTGGTGTTGTTAAATAATAAATGATACCGGAATTAATACCGGAACTACCAGTTGCGCCTTGTGAGCCCGTTACTCCTGCTGTGCCAGGAGCGCCGGTAGGTCCTCTGCATCCATATCCAGTATTTCCTTGTGCTCCAATTGATCCAGTTGCTCCAGTATAACCGGCTGATCCTCTGGAACCTTGCGGACCGTCAGCCCCTTGTGGACCTTTGCAGCCTCTGATACCGTCGCAACATCGTCTGGCTCCTAAATAATTATAGTAGTTACTGTAATCTCCAATATATTTAAATGATGACATTTATATATATTTCATATAAAATATATTATTTTTTATAAATTATTGTATTTAGAAAATCATACTGAAGGCAATGGAACAAGACAAAGTTTAATAGTTCCCAAACTGGCTACATTATACTTTACTACAAGTGGCAAATCATTTTCTAAATAAACCTCAATTTGTTGACACAAATTAGTACATTTAATAAAATATCCCAAATTTTTTAAAGAGAACTCTCCTTGAATAATTTTAGAACTATCTTGCTTTAATATAAATCCCATAGATCCGTCTGATTCGGCCCTATGAATTTCAGCAGAAGCAAATTGACCTTGGCACTTAAATATTAATTCATTACCAACAGATTTAATTTCAAGTTTATCGGATATACAGGATAAATCTCTAATTATTTTTTGAAAATCAGCGGAAGGTAAATTAATTATAGATGAAAATTTAACATCTGGTATCTCTAATTCATCCTGTTCAGGTTCAATTAACTTAAGTTTTTGTGTCTTACATTGTTTAATATCTCCATTTTCAAACTTTAGTGCCAAATGTGAAACAATACCATCATAATAATCAGATGTTTCAATGTAAATTGTTAAGGTATCATCATTATCAATAGAATTAATTAATTTAAACAAATGAAACATATTGACACCTATAATAATTTTTTCTTTTTTGCATTCATAAAATTCAAAATTTTGTGCTGCTAAATGCAAATGTACCAAAATAGTATGTGACTTATCCATATTAATTATGCGAATACCATCAGGTTGAAAAGAAATATTAGTTTCTAATAAAATATCTTTTAGAGCAGTCATTAAAGTACGAAAAGGTGCTATTTGTACTGTTTTAATTGTAAGAACATTGCCCTCAGTAGATGTATTTTTATTGACAAATTGCGACATTATGATTAAATTGGTATATAAATCTTTAAATACTTATGCGTTCAATTTATATTTTTATATAATCTTTATTTAATTATTTTTTCGTGATAATTTTTTCGTGATAATTTTTTGAACATTCAATTATTACTTCATTTATATCTTTAGGATTATATTTTTTTAAAATATTAGAATGCAACGTAGGAATTGATCGTTTATCACTATCTAAACTACTATCTATAGAAAAATCCTTGCAAATATTGTTAGTTTTATAATACGTTTTAACAATATCCACAATATTTATTATACCTGGATTAGTGAAATTACAAATTCCTGTTTCATTGTTTTCAATCATTTCAAATAGTATAGGAAATAAATTATCTATATATGTTATTGAAAATTTCTGTGATTTTATTGTGTTATATGATAATAATTTAGTCAATAAATTTTTTTGCGATGGAGTACTGCTTATAGGATAGTTAATTCTTAAATATAATATATTATCGTAATTCTTAATGATACTCTCTAAATAAATCCTAGTTATGCCATAAAATGTATCATAGTTATTACCTTCATCTTGATCTTCATAAATTTTGTCTATTCTATTTTCAAAAATACCACCTGAACCAAGTATTGTTAAATGTACACTATATTTTTTACATATTGCTGCTAATGTTAGTTGATATGTTATATTATTTTCAATTGTCTCAGTTTTATTTTCATCACACCAAAAAATATTTGGGGTTCCAGTAATTCCAGCACAATTAATAATATACTTTGGCTTAAATATACTAACAACTTTCTCTATTTTTTCAGTATTTTGAAGTCTTAAATTGCTTTTAATAAAATTGTTAGTTCTTAATCCTAAAAAATTAGTAACATTACTACCTAAAAATCCATTTGAACCAAATATTAAATAATCAATTGGTTTTACAAAATTAAGTTGTTTATCTTTTTCAGACAATATAATTGTGTTATCATCTATAGGTAACTCAATATTTATCCATGGATCTAAATAGTTAATATGCATAGTTGTTTCTTCTTTAAAAATATCAGATAAATGATATATAAGTATTGAATCTTCTTCTAAAGATAAAAAAGCATGACCATAGTTTTTTGGTATATGCAGTTGAAATAGCGATGTTTTTGGATCCAAATAGTAATATTTAGGAATTAAGTAATCACTTGCTTTTTCATCAAAATTAACTATTATATCAAGTACTCTACCTTGTATACATGTGACTAATTTTTCAAATTGATTAATATGAATGCCTCTAAATACATTTTTTTTGTTAACACTTACTGTACATTGACTAAAATTATGATTTTCTTTTACAGGAAAAAATAAAGTTCCCCTCATATCAGTAAACAAATTAGATGACATTTAATTAGTTAAATTAAAGGCTTTATATTGTTATTTAAGTTATATGATGAATAATGATTATACAGAAATAACAAACTGCTTATGTTGTAAAAATAATAATATTAAATTGTTTTTAGATTTAGGAGAACAACCATTGGCGAATAATTATCATGAACAAGGAGAAATAGTTGAAGTATATCCTCTAAAACTAAATTATTGTCCATCTTGTTTTCATTGTCAATTATCACACTCAGTAAACCCAGATAAATTATTTAAGCATTACAAATATGTAAGTGGGACAACAAATACCGGAAAAAATTTCTTTAAAAAGAATGCTGAATTTATAATTAATTATAAGAATCTAACAAATGGAAAAATATTAGATATTGCCTCTAATGATGGTACACAATTAGATTATTTTAAAGAAGCCGGTTGGGAAACGTATGGTGTAGATCCAGCCACTAATTTATGTCCGTTGGCTCAAAAAAAAGGACATAACATAATTTGTGATTTTTGGGGGGAAAAAGCGTGTACTCTTCTTCCTACTATGGATGTAATAACTGCACAAAATGTATTTGCTCATACACAACATGTTGATACCTTTTTACAAAATTGTAAAAAAATTATGAATAATGAAACTTCATTATTCATTCAAACATCTCAAAAAAATATGATAGTAAATAATGAATTTGATACTACATATCACGAACATATTTCTTTTTTTAATACTTTATCAATGAAAACTTTGGTGGAAAGAAATGGTTTATATTTAAATAGGGTAATACAAGCAAAAATTCATGGATGCAGTTATATTTTTGAAATTTCTAAAACGAAAAATATGGATATTAATAATATAGATGATTTTTTAAAAGATGAAAATATTAAATCTATTTATAATGATAAAACATATGATGAATTTAATATTAAAACAAAACAAATTATAGAAAACTTAAAATATGAGATTAGTAATTATAAACAACAAGATTATAAGTGTATTGGTTTTGGTGCTGCAGCAAAGGGTCAAACAGTATTATGTTATGGAAATATTAATTTGGATTATATAATAGATGAGAATCCATTAAAAATAGGTCTATACTCTCCAAAAATGGATATTCCTATTGTTGATATAAATTATTTTATAAATGACCCAAATAAAAAAATAGTAGTACTTATATTAGCATGGAATTTTGCAGATGAAATCAAAGAAAAAATAAGAAATAATAAAGGAAACAAAAATATAATAATTATTGAAACATATTTTCCAGAAATAGTTATAAGAAAATTACTATAAATTATAAACAAATTATTTTAATAGTAATTTAAATAAATAAAATTAATTATACTATGAAGTTAACTGTACTAACACATATATTTAACGAGGAATATTTACTTCCTTTTTGGCTAGAATATCATAAAAGAATATTTGATCATGGGATTATTGTAGACTATCATTCAAGTGATAATTCTTTAGATATCGTAAAAAAAATATGTCCAACTTGGACAATTATTACTACAATAAACAATTATTTCGGTCCCAATTCAAATGACGAATTAATGGAATTAGAAAATAATTACATTGGCTACAAGATTATATTAAATGTAACTGAATTTATTTTTTGCCCTTACGAATTAAAAAGTATTTTACCTGAAGAAAATAATACTTGTATACAATTACAAAATATGGCGTTATTTTCAAAAAATAATGGTGATAATTTTAATGTAAACAGTTTATTAGAATTATTAGAAAATGTTGATGCAATTCATATATCAAATCGTAGTCCTAGACAGATACATTCTTACAAAAACGGAAATTATGATAGTGGACGACATATTATATCATATGAAATAGATAAAAGTTCTGTAATGGGGGATTTAGTAAATGATTTCCAAAAACAACCATTTGATAAAAGACATTTTTTTCCAGCATATATTGGTACTTTTGCATATTATCCTTGGAATGAAAAATTTATTAAAAGAAAACAAGATGTAAAAAAAAATATGCGACCAAGTTGGTGGGGTTTTCATCATTTTTGGAGCCTAGAAGAGATGACTCGTGAAAAAAATAAATGTCTAAGTGAAGTACATATGTTGAATGAATGTCCCATATTAGAAGAAGCAATTAAGAATGAGATTACAAGGTTAAAAACACTATAAATATCTTAATAAGTAATTTAATTCTCTTGGAAATAATATTGTTTCCTTAGTATATTTGTCTTTTAATCTAAATGCAAATGTACTATCATTAAACAACCATTGGCTCATAATATATACATTAAAAACCCCTTCTTTAAAATAATTATAACTTATATCTTTATTTTTTACTATAAACTCGTACTTAAAATTGTTAGTTAATATATTTTCTATCATTTCTAAATAACTTTTATTTAAATCCAATATATTTATCATATTATCTAGTAATGCTGATTTAAATTCCATTATTGGCCAAAAACACATATCGTCGTTATATATTTCCCAATGGCTCCAAATATCACATTTTTTTCTAATATTTGATATACTTTCTAGAAAAGTATCTAATCCATTAATTGGTAAAACAACACTATCATCTATTAAACAAATCCAATCATATTTTTTCATTTCTTTTTTAATAAATAAAAGTGCATTACCAAATATTTCAATATTTGTTTTATTTTTTACTTTAATTACATTAAATGGTAATATACTTTCATCAACATTATCAATTTGTTCACATAATGTGTAGAATAAAATATCATAATCAGCATAACATAATGCTTGTAATGACTGAATAACATAATCTTTTATTATGTTAGTATCATTATGTACATAAACGACACAATTTTGTTTTTTACTTTTTGAAAAAATAACTGCTTCCTCTGCATATAAAAAATTTTCATATAAATATTTTTTTGATTTAGGTATACCAGCAGATCCATTTTTAATATCGTTACAATCTCCAAAATAAACAACTTTTGGGTCTAATTTTTCAAAATCAAGTGGTACTTTTTGGGGATCATATACGATTGGGGACATATTCAATTTACCATAAACAAAATCACAACATTCACTATATCTTACTGGATAACTTGCATACCAAGTCCCTGCTCTCCATACGTTTTTTATAAAAATAGTTGATAATGGAATATTACTTCTCAAAGATTTATCAGTAGGTAAAAAATAATTATTAAATCTATCTGGTGCACAAAAATTATTTATTGACCAATTTTTTTTATTTAAAATATCTAACCCATAATATAATAGTGAAGTAATTTTATAATTATTTTGTAGTAGTATACGTGAAAAGCCGTATTCTCCAGACATAACAGCATCATTTTTATCATATTTTTTTCCAAATACTACATTTTTTCTTTTGTCTGTACTTTCTTCATATTTATGAACAAATGTTTCATCCACAAGATCTATTTCTGTGTATCTAATTAAATCTGAGATTTCTTTAGTTATTCTTAACAGTGAAAATGTTGGAACTGCCCTTGGTCCATCACCTGCTGGATCATTTTTGGTCATAAAAGATAAACTAGGACAACATAATATAGCATTATCATTAATTAATTGTTTATAAGCAGGAATAATCCAATGAGTTCCGGTATCATTTTCCATAATTGGTCCAATAACGCTACAATTTATAAAACATATATAATCAAAAATATCCCATATATTTTTATTAAATAGTTTTTCAAAATATAACATACCTTTTGCCCATCCTTCCCAATCACTGTCACTATCATTGTTAATAAAATATATATCATCATCGGTAGGAAAAATACATTCAGAAAATGTTCCATTATTAACAAATAAATACTTTATATCAAGAGGTAACCACAATTTTTTGTTTAATGCATATTTTAAAAAAAAAGACAAGTTTGTTTGATTTTTTGTCTCATTTTTTCTAGTATAATATACGTATATTACCCCTATTTTTGCATTTGTTATATCTGGATAATTAATAATATTACTCATTATTAGTTATCTAAAAATATTTTTAAATTAAATAAACGATAATTAAATTACGGGAACAAAATCTACCTCAATTGAATCATTGACGTGTCTTTCCAATAAATTAATATTGTACTTTCTTGTATTAATACGTCTATTTTTAAAAGGAGTTTTCCACTTACCATCACAATCAAAAAATACAGTATAATAAATTTGACTATTATCTAATTCAAAATCATGTGTACTATCATTTGCTAATGAATATTGTTGACATTTATAATCCCCTACTGAAGAAAAAGATACCTGTCCTATTTTTTCTACTCCTACTGAACTGATACCAGTAATAGGTGCAGGAGATAAAATAACCCAGGATTTTTTTCCTGATATATTATTAATAGTAACCCATGGATTAATTCCTGTTCTCCTATCTAAAGCAAAATCTGCTAATGGATGTGATACCCCAAGTGCTGCTCCGGCTAATGCTCCTAATTTTGCTAATCCTCCTAATCCAAATATATTTGTGTCCTCTACTTTATGTAATTTTATTTCTAAAGATTTGTCAATATGGGGTTTATTTGAATGTAATGTTAATATTTTTGCTTCTTCTTCAGAAGTTAAAATATCGTCATCTACAACAATATTTTGTTCATCTTTTTGGTCTTTATTATTATTATCCATTATATTATATAAAAAGAAAAAAATTATAATTCTACTTTTGGCACACGTCTCTTACCATATCCGTATTTTTTGTGTGCTAATTGTGCCATTTTATATCCTTTAGATCCAGATTTACATCCATTTATTAAAATATTATAATCAACGGCACCTGCTTTACCTGCTGTTATTGCACTGGCTAATCGGGCAATTCCCCATGATTGCGGTGTTTGATTAGGTCGGGAACCTGATGAATAATAAGCCCCTTCTCCCTTATTAATAATTTTAGATAGGGCTGCTTTAGTACATCCGGTTTTACGTGATAATTCATCAGTTGCTCCAATATTTTCTATATTATACATTTTTTTTGCTTTTAAAATATGAGGAGATATTTTAGATTTAAAAGATGAAATAGGTTTTCGTGTGTAATATATACCTTTTTTGTATAATTTTCTAGATTTAACTAACATTTGTGCTTGTTTTTGTCTATCTCGTACTGTTAATTTTTTAGGTAAATAACGCAAATTTATCACCTTATTTTTACGTGTTTTCATAATATAAAAACATATAAAATAATATAAAAAAGTAATTTAAAGACTTAAAAAAACTATTTATTATGGATATAGATACCCAAACAAATTTAATGAGCACCATAAATGCACTTTTTAGTCAGTATCAGGATAATCCGTATGTACTTCAAAGACTACAAATGCATTTAAATAATTTACCTACATTATTAGAGAATGAAAATAAAAAAAATGATGAACGTGTTAGTAGGATAAATGAACTAACATCGGAACAAGATAATTTTTATAAAGTATTTTTGAGTAAATATCCATACTACTATATGCCATATAATAACATATTTTATTTGTATGATGGACAAAAATATAGAATTGTTAGTGAAGACGATATACACCATCATTTACTTTCAACTATTACAGATGAAGGTAAATTAGTACAATGGAAACATAAAACAAAACAAACATTAATTAAAAAAATAAAAGAAAGAACATTGTTTAAATCAATTCCTGATACTTTTACAATTCAAAATGTATTGGGATTTCTTCTAAACATATTTCCATCAAAAACAGAAACAAAATATTTTTTAACTATATTAGGTGACTGTATATTAAAGAAAAATACTGAAGGGTTATTGTTTTTTGTTAGTTCATTTGCAAAAAAAATCATAGGATTGGTTGATTCTATTGTATATGTAACTAATGGTAGTACAATTATAAACAATTTTATAACCAAATATCACGATACTCATAAAATTCACTCATATAGGTTGCTTAAAACAAATGAACATACTAACAATCTATCCTATGATATTATTAAATCGGTCTTGAATGATATTTGTATAGACTTATTATGTGTAGCAACTCATTATTCTGAGCGTTATGGAAGTTCCGATAATTATTTATTACATAAAACTGAAGAGTCAGTACAAAATTATGTTTTATATTTTACTAGAAATTCATTAGATAAAATTGCGAACGAATTTGTGGAACAATGTATAGAAAAATCTAAAATAAATGAAAATATAAATTGGAAAAATATGCATTATATATGGAAAATATATTTGAATAACATAAATGTTCCAAATATGATTTATGGTAATGAATTACAACAATTATTAATGACAAAAATAACAAATAATCAAAGTATAGATAATTTACAATTTATCAATGTTACTAGTAAGTATTTGCCACATGTTAGTTCATTTCTTTTATTTTGGGAAAAACATATAACAATATTAGATACAAATCAAGAAATTAACGATGATTATGAGTATGAATATGAAATAGATGAATTATTAACCCTTTATAAAAATTCAGAACCTAAAAATAGTGCAATAAATGAACAAAACATGATAAAAATGATTCATCATTATTTTGCACCAACTGTTGAAATAGTAGATAATAAATACATAACAAATATAAAATGTAATTTGTGGCTAAAAAATGACGATATAAATGAGTTTTTAAATTATTACAAACAAAATTTAGTATTAAATAATAATTATTCAAATATGGAAATAATTGCATTTGATGATTTGTACCAACTATATAAAGGCTATTTTAAAGCAAAAGGAGCAGTTGAATTAAAGAATTTACCTATTGTAAGTAAACAATTTTTTGAAAAATATATAGCAAATTATCTACATCAATTTATTCAATTTGATAAATTTGTTAGTTCGGATTGGCTTAAATAATTTAGTTATTGTTTTATTAATTAAATTATTTATAATTTATGCTGCTCCTAGAGCCCTTCCCAAAACGCTGTTTCCTGGAACTGTTCCAGGTGACATTGTTCTACTTGTAGTTCCACCTCTCATGTGACGATGATGTCTTCGAGATCGTCTTCGGCGTCCACCTGATTGACCTGCAGCAAATTGCACATCATCTGAACCTGCTCCAGGATAATCAGTAAGACCAATAACACTCTTATCAGTGACAAGTCCACCAACAGCAGTGGCATTTACATCTGCTGGTTGAAGAACTCCACCAATAGAGGCTCCACCCTTGTGGTGACGACGTTTGCGTCCACCAACTAAAGCCCTATCAAGTGGACTGAATGATTGAGGAACAACATCTGCAATCATATAACTTCCATCTACACTAGAAGGAGTTAAAGGAGCATAACCTGATCCTCCTTTGTGATGTTTAGAACCCTTATGATGTTTTTTTGATCCGATTTTAACAAAACCAAATTTACCTTTTTTGGTTCCATAACCATACTTTAATAATCGCATTTCTTTTTTAGCAGTGTTATGTTTAGCCTTAGAAACTATGCGTCCTTGTTTGTTTTTAATTAGGTCGTTTTTTGATAATCCACCAGGAGTTCTTTTAGCAGTTCCATGCCATACTTGAGCACGAGTACCGATAGTCTTCATTTTATCAGTCATTATAAAATAAGGTAAGAAAAAATAATTATCTCTAAATATAAATTATTAATAAACGCAACAATCAAAAATTATTTCTTAATGGTTTTGGAGTACCTCCTGGCTGGCCATAAACTCCACCCAAATAATTAATAAATACTGGTCCATTCCTATTTCCAAATGTTGTCCTTCCTCCTAAAGTAGATGTTAATATTCTGGCTACCCTTTTATTTTCAGTTTGACTTGGGTCATTATAACCTTGTTTAATTGCATTTGCTTGAGGAGGTATACAAGTACACAGTGAACCTTGAGTTATATCGTCTGAATTTAATACGTTGTCAAATGTTTGACCTATCAAAAATGTTTGATAATATTGACGAAGATATTGTGCTGCAATATATCTCCTTAAATTTGCTTTATTTCCTGGTGTAAATCTATTATTATTGTAATTGGACATATACTAATAAATTATGATAAATAAAAAAAATAATTTATTTAAATCATAGTTTTACATTTTTCTTAATTATTTTAAAAAAAATATTTTATAATAAAATTGAAATAATTTAAATACAAAAAAACATATTATATATCATAAACCATGAGCGCTACTGACTTTAATACAAATGAGCAATTATATTTTGATGTACAACAAAAAACCGATAAACAACATATTCTAGACAATCCTGATACTTATATCGGCTCTGTTGAAAATGTTGATTCAGACAATTGGATTATGAGCGAAACTGGTGACAAGATAGTTCAAAAGTCTATCAGTTATGTTCCTGGTTTATTTAAATTATTTGATGAAGGTATTGTAAATTGTAGGGATCATGTTGTAAGAATGCAGACGAAAGTAGATGCTAAGGTAGAAAATTCGGTACCTGTGTCATATATTGATGTATCTATTCAAGAAGATGGTACCATCATTATGATAAATGATGGTAATGGAATTGACGTAGTACAACATCCAGAATATAAAACATGGGTTCCAGAACTGATATTTGGGCACCTTCGCACATCTACAAATTACAATAAAGAAGAAAAAAAAATTGTTGGAGGTAAAAACGGTTTTGGATTCAAATTGGTACTAATTTGGTCAACATATGGAATGATTGAAACAGTTGATCACATTCGTGGGTTAAAATATACTCAAGAGTTTAGGGATAATTTAGATACTATATGTCCCCCTAAAATCACAAAAGCAACAAAAACAAAACCATATACCAAGGTTGTTTTCAAACCAGATTATACACGTTTGGGACTTGCAGGATTAACACCAGATATGATATCGTTACTGAAAAAAAGAGTATACGATATTTCAGCAGTAACAGATAAAACAATTAAAGTGAAGTACAACTCCAATATCATTCCTATTAAAAATTTTGAACAGTATATTAACCTGTACATTGGAGACAAAACAGAAACCCAGAGAGTTTACGAAAATAATGGTGACAGATGGGAATATGCTGTTGCCCTTACTCCAACAAATGAATTTATTCAAGTTTCATTTGTTAATGGTATTTATACGTCAAAAGGTGGTAAACACGTTGAATATATTTTGAATCAAATCACAAAAAAATTATCTGAATTTATTGAGAAAAAGAAAAAAATAAAGGTAAACCCTAATTCAATTAAAGAACAGTTAATGCTTTTCATTAGATGTGACATAGAAAATCCTGCGTTTGATAGTCAAACAAAAGACTTCATGAATACTCCTATGTCTAAGTTTGGTTCCAAATGTGATGTAAGTGAGAAATTCATTGAAAAAGTTGCAAAAATGGGCGTTATGGATGCTGCTTGTGCTATTACTGAGATTAAAGATAATAAAGCAGCGAAGAAAACTGATGGAACAAAAAGCAAAAGTATTAAGGGAATACCAAAGTTAGATGATGCAAATTGGGCTGGTACTGAAAAATCAAAATTATGCACTATTATCTTTTGTGAAGGAGATTCAGCAAAGACTGGAGTTATATCTGGACTTACATCAGAAGATAGAAATACAATCGGAGTTTATCCTCTTAAAGGTAAAGTAATGAATGTTAGAGGTGAAGCGATTAAAAAGATTTCTGAAAATAAGGAGATTGCTGAAATCAAAAAGATTCTTGGTTTGGAAACTGATCGTCAATATAACACAATAGAAGACGTTAATAAATATTTGAGATATTCAAAGGTTGTGTTTATGACTGATCAGGATCTAGACGGGAGTCACATAAAAGGGTTATGCATTAATCTATTTCAAAATGAATGGGCTTCTTTGACACATATTCCTGGATTCATTGGATTTATGAATACACCCATTCTAAAAGCAAAAAAAGATTCTCAAGAAATCAAATTCTATAATGAAGGTGAATATGAAAAGTGGAAAACAACCAATAGTACTAAGGGTTGGAATATAAAATATTACAAAGGTTTAGGTACTTCTTCAAAAGCAGAATTTAGAGAATATTTTGAAGAAAAAAAGTTTGTTGGTTTTGAACATACTGGTCAGGCAAGTGATGACGCTATAGATATGGTATTTAATAAAAAACGTGCTGATGACAGAAAAACATGGTTAGAAACTCTTTATGATAGAAATAGTTATGCTGATACTAGTAAAGCAATGATACCATACGAAGAATTCATTCATAAAGAACTCATTCATTTCTCAAAATATGACTGTGATAGAAGCATTCCTAATTTAATGGATGGTCTTAAGATCAGTCTAAGAAAGATTTTGTTTGGTGCGTTTAAAAATCGTTTAACAAGTGAAATGAAAGTTGCACAATTTTCTGGTTATGTATCTAATCATTCTTGTTATCATCACGGTGAAGAAAGTCTTAACAAGGCAATTGTAGGGATGGCGCAAAATTTTGTTGGATCAAATAATATCAATCTACTTGTACCATCTGGTCAATTCGGTTCAAGAATTAAAGGGGGACAAGATGCTTCATCTCCAAGATATATATTTACGCGTTTAGAAAAAATTACTAGATTCATATTTCCACAACAAGATGACAATATTTTAAAATATTTAGATGATGATGGAACACCTGTTGAACCTCAATTTTATACACCAATTATCCCGATGGTTCTAGTGAATGGAGCGAAAGGTATTGGAACTGGATTTAGTACAGAAATCATGTGTTATAATCCAACAGATATTATTGCATATATAAAGAGTAAATTGCAAAGTGTCGTATCTACTGACTTTGAATTTCTACCTTATTATGAAGGGTTTATGGGAGATATTTCTAAAGTAAGTGATACTAAGTTCTTATTTAAGGGTAAATATGAGAAAATTGACAACGATAAAATTAGAGTAACAGAACTGCCAGTCGGATTTTGGACCGAAGATTTCAAAGAACTATTAAACGAACTACAAAATGATAAAGATAAAGAAGGTAAAAAGATGACACCTATTATTAAGGATGTATTAGAAAATTATACGGACACAACAGTTGAATTTGTCATAACGTTTACAAAAGATAAATTATCTGATTTAGAATCAAATAAAGGCGAATATGGATGCAATGGGTTAGAAAAATTATTAAAATTGTACAACACTAGTTCAACTACAAATATGAATTTATTCAATGCTGAAGATAAGTTGAGAAAATATGACACAGTTCAAGAAATCATTGACGATTACTTTGATATTCGTTTAGAGTATTATGAAATTAGAAAAGATTTTATGATTGATACTCTTGAGAAAGAATTAATGATATTGTCAAATAAGGTAAGGTACATTAAAGAGATTTTAGAAGGAACAATTGATTTAAGGAAAAAGAAGAAGTATGAAATAACAGAACTATTATTAGAAAAAGATTATGATACAATTGAAGAAGATGAAGAATTTAGTTATTTAGTCAAAATGCCAATGGACGCAGTTTCAGAAGAAAATATTCAAAAAATAAATAATGAACATGCTAATAAAAGTAAAGAACTTGAAAAGATAAAATCAACAACAATTCAGCAAATGTGGCTTGACGAGTTAAAAATTCTTGAAAACGAATATCAAAAATTTAGAAAAGAAAGGGAACAATCGCAAATAGGAGAAATGCCTTCAAAGAAAACCTCTGCAACTAAGGCTTCTAGTGGAGCAAAGAAAAATATAAAAAAAACAAAAAAGGTATTAGTTGAACTTGAAGAGGAAAATTAAAATACGTGTAATTAATTTATTTTAAATAGATATTTTGCAATACCTTGTATATAACTATTTTTTGTAATCTTAATTAATATCTTTTCATTTTTTTCTTTATTAAGGAAGATGAACTAACAAATAGTTTTCTAATTTAAGTATTGATAATTTGAGTATAAAAATAGATATATTCAGATTATCTTTTATTATTTTTTTTGTTAGTACGTTTCTTATTACTACGTTTCTTATTACTACGTTTCTTATTACTACGTTTCTTATTACTACGTTTCTTGTTACTACATTTTTTTCCACCATTTTTGGGACAAATTTTTTGAAAATACTGAAATTTTTTTGTGGCTTCAGTTCTACAACCTGGATTTTTATCAGGATGAAAAACCAACGCTTGTTTTCTCCATGGAACACATCCTGAAAGGGTAGGGGTTTTATCACTTGAAGGACAATCAGAAATAATTTTTGGTTTTTCTGATTTTATTTCTGAATCTGATTCTAAAAAAGGAATTGATTTAGATGAAAAATTAGATGGAAATTTTAAACGTAAATATTTGTTAATTTCATTATTAATTCCAATTGCTAAATCTTCATCGGTTTTAGGATTTTTTTCAATTAAATGTTTAATATGCTCAAATTCTTTGAATTCTAAATAAGGAATTTCTTTGCTACTATCTGAACCTAAACTTTTTAAATATTCCAATAATTCACTATTTACATTGCATTCTTGCATTAATAGATATGCAACATTATGGACATGTGCATCTAAATCGTTTGGATTTTCCCGTAACTCATCTGTTATTCGTCTTGATGTAAAAAAATCTGGTTTTTTATGAGAAGAGGAGTTTAAGTTTAAGGGTCTTCCAGTATCACTATCATATATATATATATAGTTGTCATTAATATAATATATATGTATAAAATTATTTATGATTATTATCATCTAATAGAACATTAATATATTTAAACACTTCATTATACAATTTAATAATATCATTTTTTTCATTATTGGATAAATCAAATATAAAACTAATCTGTTCATTGGTAAGTACTTTCATATTTCTTAAATCATGTGTTATCTCTTTTATTGTAATGTGTGATGGCATATTATATATATGATATAATATTGTCTTAAAACCAATTTGGCATTTTATAGTTATTCTTATCCTTTTGACATTCTAAAATAGGTGTAGCCATTGGTACGGCTAATGTACTAACATCATGTAAATATTTCATATAGCCGATAGCCTCAGAATATACATTTTGAATACAATAATCTAATACGATTTTATTTAAATTATCAATTTGTTGAGTTATGTTAATAGGTTGATTAGCAGAATGTTCTAAAAATACACTTCTCATAATAATTTTCAATGCGTCACAATCTTGTGGTCCGATAACATATTGACCGTTAGATTTCTCATATACTCCGGCCCTAATTCCGTTTTGAATAATTTGAATATTTTCCTTAGAAAAAAAGGCCTTTGATAAAGGGGTTTCATCCCATTGCCCTAAAGTTGGTTCTCTAAATGTAGCACATTGATTAGCAGGAATTTTATCATACATTGAAAATAGATTACAAATATCTGGGCTCTCCATCTTGTTAATGATGTCAACTCTTCCATTTGAACTTTTAGTAGAATTCATATTATAATACACTCACAAAAAAAATATATATATTTAATTTATATAAGGAATGAATTTTCAAAAAGTTGTATTAATAATTTCAGCAATAATTCTAATAATAGTATTACTTTTTATTGGATATTCTTTATCTCAATCAAAAAGTGATATTCAATGGCCACCTATGATAGGTGATTGTCCTGATTTTTGGGTTGATTTATCAGGAAACGGCGAAGCATGCTTTAATTCTCATAGTTTAGGAAAATGTAATATTCCAACGGCTGATGAACAAGGTACAAAAAATTTCAATACATATCCTTATAATGCAGAGAATGGAACTTGCGCTAAATACACATGGGCAAAAGGTTGCGGTGTTTCATGGGATGGTATAACATATGGTTTTTCTACTTATCCATGTGCTTCGGTTACAGGAACAACGTCATAAATAGTTTAATAAATAGTTTAATAAATATTGTATTTATAATTTAATTAGTCAATATATGCAGGTACTAATAAATATAATAATTTATATTTAAAATAATTTATTATATTTTTATAAGATATGTCATTTTTAATAGAAGAAGTAAAATTATTAGAAAAAATTAATAAACTACCGGAAGTGTTAGTACAAATAATAGAATCATTTATCCCTTTAAGTGTTAAAGTTTTTCTTAACAAAACTTATTATTTAAAATTTCATAAAGAATTACGTCAACGTATAAATAGACGTCAAATAGAAAATTATATACGAACAATGGTAAGACAAGACAATGATTTTGTGTTTACTCATTTGTTAGTTGAGAATTATAGAAGGTGGCTAACTATGAGAAATTATTATTATAAGAGTTCAATATATGCAAATTACATATACTTTTTACAATCATATTGTATTGAAAATGAATCAACTAAATGTAAAGAATTAATAAAAGAATTATTACAAGAACTTGGTTTGAGTAAAAATCAACATAAAAAGAATACTATTAAATATATAAGATGGAAGACATAAATATAAATACTATTTTAAATCGTGAAGAGGAAGCAAACAAAATAAAATATATATTGAAACATTTTGAAACTAACAAAAATGACTTGACTACAAAAAAAGGCATATATGTATACGGTGATCCGGGATCAGGAAAGAGTACATTCGTACTAAATATATTGAAAGAGATGAATTATGATGCCGTAAAATATGATGCAGGTGATATAAGAAATAAATCTATAATAGACACAATAACGAAACACAATATGGCAGATAAAAATATAATGAGTCTTTTTCAAAAGAAGATAAAACCAATAGCAATTGTGATGGATGAAATAGATGGTATGAACAATGGTGATAAAGGTGGTATAAATTCTTTGATAAAGATTATCAGACCAAAAAAAACCAAAAAACAACGTTTGGAAGAAATAACAATAAATCCTATTATATGTATAGGAAATTATCATATAGATAAAAAAATTAAAGAACTAATGCGTGTATGTTACGTCATTGAATTAAAAACTCCTTCAAAACCTCAAATATCATCATTAATTAATAAAATGATGCCGAATATGACATCAGATTTAGAAACAAACATAATAAATTTTATGCAAGGAGATTTAAGAAAATTAAAAACAATTTACGAACTTTATAAAAATAATAAAGAATTATTAAACACGAATATAATTCAAAATATATTTTTAATGAAATCGTACAATGATGATACTAGAAAAATAACAAAAAAATTGATAAACGAACCTTATAATATTGAGGATCATTTAACAATAATGAATGAAACGGATAGAACAATTGTGGGTCTATTATGGCATGAAAATATTATTGATGTTATTGGTAAAATGAAAAAAGAGGATTCTATACCGTTTTATTTAAGTATTTTAGATAATATGTGTTTTGCAGATTATATTGATAGAATTACATTTCAAAAGCAAATATGGCAATTCAATGAAATGAGTTCACTAATAAAAACCTTTAAAAATAACAAAATTTATCATGATACATTTAAGAAAAAAGTAAAATTTAATCCTGCAGAAGTTAGATTTACAAAGGTACTAACAAAATATTCAACCGAATATAATAATTCCGTATTTATTCAAAATTTGTGCCAAGAATTAGGAATGGACAAAAAGGATATGTTTGCTTTTTTTCTTGATTTAAAAAATAAACATTCTGATAGCGAAATAGTAGCAATGTTTGAAAATTATGAGATTACTAAATTAGATATAAATCGTATATATAGATATTTGGAAAAATATATTAAGGAAAATGCTTCGGAGAACGAAGATACTGCTTCTGATACAGAGAATGAAGAAGATTAATAAGTATTTGAATAATTTATTATTTATGGAAATAATAAATTAATTACTTGGTTACAAATTGGCAAAAATAAATTATATGAATTTAAATAAGATTGTACTTACGTTTTGCCTCCAAATTTTTGGCATGCCATTTCTTTTTAATTCTTTCATCTAAAATAATGAATTGATGATTTTCATATTGTTCTGGACTATCATAATATAAATGAATTGGTTCTTTATGACGATTTATACCTGAGCACTCAGAAACAGTGAATAACAAATCTTCATATTCACTTCCTACTATGAAATTTTGAGGATATCTATGTCCCGTTACTGCATTTCTAATTTTATAACCCATATCGCCACAACCAAATAGTTGTATAGAGACTTTCTTGTAATGTCTGCCATCAGTCCATGTCTTATTTACAGGACGAGTGTATTTAAAGTAGTACTTATCCCCATCCCTCAAATCTTTATCTTTTTGTTTATTTACAGAATTCTTATCAGAATCATTTTCGGAATTAGGATCAAAACGGTCGTTATAGTACATTGTCGGGGGTATTATATATCTATTATATGAAGTGGCTTTAAATTGTTTTTAATATATATTATTTGGGTATACTAGAGTTTTTGAGTGTATCTAATTCTAATGTCATTATCTTAATTTTTTTTAAAAGTTCATTTATTAGATAATTTTTATCCGCTAATTTCTTTTCATATTCCTCTTTTATACTTTGTATAGCCACATTAAATGGTTTATGATCATACATTATTTGTTTTTGACTTGCCATCATTTTATTGTAATCTTCCATTCGTTTATTCCTTTCTTCTTCCATTTTTTTTATTTGTTCTAATAATTTTGGCTTATGTTCAGGTTTACCTGGTTCATAATTTTCTAGAACTTTGTTCATATCATGCATATAAAATTGTTTTAATTCTGGGTCTTTTATAAAATCATCCACTGTAAACCTAGATGGTACCGTTTTCGTTAACTCAGGACTCTCCAATAATTTTTCTTTATTCAATGAATTGTGTTTATGCGAAAATACTAAAATTGATTTTTGCGTATCTAATTGTTTTAAAGGAATTGTATATCCTTTTAAAAAAGAATTTTCTTCTGCAAAAGCAATTTCTTCATTATAACTTGTTTGTTTTAATAACTCTTTTTTGAATGCGAATGTGGCGGCAGTTGAATGATATTCTTTATATGGTCCACATTGATATATTTTGTTTTGAGATTCAAAATATATATGCATTTCTGATGATCCTGCTATTAAAAATTGTGGATTTTCTAATAACACATTTACAGCATGAGAAATACGATCAGGTGGATAATAATCATCATCATCCATGTAAATTATTATATCACCGCTACATTTACTATGCATTAAATTGCGTTTTTTACCTAATAATATTTTTTCATTATAGTAAAAATATTTTACTTGGGGAATATGCTTTACTAAATCTTCTATTGGATCCGTACCATCATCTATTATAATCCATTCTATTTTATCCTTAGGATATGTTTGATGTTCAAAACATTTTATCATATAAGGAATAAATGGTCTCCTATTAAATGTAGGAGTACATATACTAACAAAAGGAAAATCTTGGTTACTTTTATTTTCCTTACCCTTATTTTTATTTTTATTTTTTCCCATATTTAAATATATTTGATTTTATATTTAAATACTTTAACTTCAAACTAGTTTTATATTAAAATTTTTAAGTTTATTTTTTTTACCTCCTTTTTTATTCATATATTTTGAATTATCGTTATCTTTCACCACTTCTGCTACTGGGATTGCTTCCGAATCAGGTTGTCCTTCTTTAATAGAACTACAACCACTATCTTTTGGATCTCTTGTTACTTTCGCTTGGGAAATTTGTAAATCCTTATCAGAAACTTTGTTAAACATTGTTACTGGATTTAATTCAGGCATAAATGAATTGTATAAACCCATAAAATATGCTATAATTATTGCTATTACTATAGCAATTACATAATTTAAACCCAAATATGTACTGCCATTACCCAATAAACTCAATGAAGCAAGAATTAGTACCATTGATTGTTTATAATAAAATGTATTTCGTATAAAATTAAAAATTGTGTTACTATCTTGTCTATTCTCTCCTACATAATACTTTGCAGACCAAGGAGCAAATATTCCTTTTAATGTTGTGTAAAATGGGGTAAATATCATCGAAAATATGATTAGCCACCACCAGAGTATAATATACAAAAATATTTTAGTTGGATTAAAAATATTAATATCTGCATCTGGAATCCAAGTATATTTATCTTCTGGTTTTACACTTTCCGCTTGATTATTATTTATTTTAAATGCTTCTACTGTAATTTTGAACAATTTTGGTATAGTTGAAATATGATAATATACACTTATCAAAAAGTTATAAATTAGCATTACAACCCATATAAATGTACAGATTGAAGAATACACAATCATTATCAACCATTCAGGAAGGTAAGATAAATACAAAAATAGACCATTTGTTATTTTATTGTTACTGGCAGTCAAAGCATCTAACACATGAGAATAGTATAAATATCCATTTGCTAATATACTATCAGTAGGTTTTGCCTTATCTTTTATAGTACATATAAGTGTACTTTTAAAACTTTCTAAATATTCCTTACTGTTAAAATATGCTTGTTGAGCAGCGATAGTTTTTGCCTTAAATGGTGAGTCTTTGATAATATTTATATTAACAGGCATTTCTTGCACTTTACGACAAATATCAGTAAATGGTGTTAAGTTTACATTATCAGGTAAAATATTAGATTGAGCAACTTTTGTGTTATATAAACCCATTGTTCCCAATACAAATATTCCCAAACCTATAGTAAAAATAAGACTAGTTATATAATTATAACTAAAACTTTTAAAGTCCGGTGTAGTTGAGGTAGCCCCAGACGTTTCATTTTTCTTTTCATCTATGGTATTTGTATCTTCTGTACTAGACATAATTATAATAATTGTATATTAAAAAATGGAATAAAACTAACAAATGAAAAATAAAAATCTAATTATATTTATATGAAAATTAATTATAAATATACATTTTTATATACAGTTCTTAGTTTAATTTTATTTTGGTTAATAATAAAATATGGAACAAATGTTTTAAATAATAAAATATGGTGGTGTAAGGAGACTTTTGATACTTTTGAAAAGTATTCTCAAATGTTGAATCCATATCCTAAAGATGCTTTAATAGATATGAATGATAGAAATTCACCATTGTATAGTCATACCGTTGACCTTCCTCTTAATTATCCATTTAGTTGTAAAAATTTTTGTGGACCTAAATCACAATGTGCTATAACAAGAGAACAATGTACATCAGATGTAGATTGTCAAGGTTGCAATCCAGGACCAACACCTTTAAGTAACTGTGAAACAAAAGATGTACCTGGCGCTGAAGAAGCAGGTAAATATGGTGCTGGATTAAGTTACAGTTATTTAACATCAGGAAGTTATGGTGGAACTTTTGATGAAGCATATCCAGGATCAAAAAATGCTGTTATATATCAAACTTATCGTGGTGTTGATAGATGGGAAAACTCTTTTAATACTGGGTTAAAATTGTATAATGCTGATAGAGAGTATAATAATGGACCAACTGAATCAGAACTAAATATAATACCTAAATATCCTTTGGAACGATCAGTTACAGGTTTATTTTATCAAACCACTCCACCAGCAGCAAATAGTTAATTTATTTAGTAGTACAAATTTTATGTTGCATACATTAATCCAACATTTCCACCAACAAAATTAACAACATTTATTCTTTCCTCAAACAAATGTAAATCAAAATTATAATCATAAATCCGCCATGTAGGTTTATTAACTCCAATAATATTTCCTGTTTCTGGATCACAAACAGTTAAACTTTGAGCCAATGGATCTAATGGAGGAATGATTGTAGTAAATTCTAACTCAATTTGATTAAATCTACTCATATTTATTGCTCCTGAAGGCTGTAAATCGCCGTTATTTGAATGTAAACAAAAATTGTAACAATATAGACCAGGAGGAGCATTACCTGTAGTTCTTACATATTTTTCTATAAAATTATATACACCTGCTGCTTGGATATTTTCTCTATACGAACCATCTAATAATATTCCTAGTGCAACTAATATTGGTCTTTCATTTTGAGGACTATAAGTTTGATTTATTACAAAACCAGTTAAATTACCGTCTGGATTAACACCTGGACCTATTTGTGTTTCTACTAGTTGTCCTCCTGGTCCAGTTCTATAAATAGTGTAACTCCCATTAACAGGTGCTTGCAACACATTCAATGGCATATAATCATATGGCCAATTTGTATAATTAGACCACTGGTTACGTAAATTAGCATCACTTCTCTGAAAATAAAATAACCAACTTGAAACCATTCCAATAGAATCTAAATTTACTCTATTAGGACCAGTAACATTATAAAAAATTTGTTCTCTCACTTGTTTAATTAGATATTTTTGTTCTTGTAGAGCAAATAATCTTTCTTCATCATTAGATAAAAAGCAATATGTACAGTTTAAATGTATATCCGCATTCCATAAAGTGCGTTGATCAGGATATGAATCTATGGCTAAACAAACATCTGGTGGAGGATGTAGAAATCTATAAAACTGCATATACCATAAATTAAAATTTGGTGAAATATATGGATAATTATTAGTGGCATCTAAAACATCACGTATAACAAATATTTGATTAACTGGTCTAAAAGTAATATTTATATGTAATTCATTATATTGTAAAGCAGTTAAAGGAAATGCCATTTGAGACTTTAATCCAAACCAATTATTTAGCGGTATGTATAATAATCTTCCTCTAATAGAAGGTTCCGGTCCCGCCAAATCTTCTGTATGATAAGCATTTGGATATGAGTTTACACGTGCTTCTGCGTTTGCAGGATCAACTAATTCTGGTACATGACCTATCATTTCAAAAAATAATTCTTTTTTAGTATTAATAAAATCGCGTTGTACTGCTGCTAATAAATAATCACCAGAATACTCTTGTAAAGTATAATTACCACAAGTTATAGATATTTTTGATATCATTTTTGCTCCAATATATTCTATCCATTTAAATTCATAAGGAGCCCATTGCTCTGTATTGCCCAACCCTTGAGATGTTGAATCAAGAGTTATTTGTTGAGGAGGCAAAATAGGACTCCATATACTAGGCAAAATAAGAGATACATAACAATCCATTAAAAGATCAGCATAACGCGGAATCTTAAAATTAAATGTTGATTCTTCGGTTAGTCGTAGCGTTTTTGCTCCCTCAAAATCAACTCTAAATTTTTGTAATCCAAAATTAGTATATTGACGATATGTTGCTTTAAAAAATGATTTGGTTGGATTACCATTTAGAACAATATTTTGTTGACCTTGACTTACTAGATTCATTAAACCGCCAGGCATGTTTATATATAGTTGTAGTATTTTTTTTAACTAATTATAATTAACTATTATTTTTTTATTTTTATGTATATAATATAAAGATGAATATTACAACTGAAAAAGTACCTACACCTGTAAATAAAACTATTGAAAACACCAAACAAATGTTAAAGGATAGTTTACAATTTTTCACTAAAATGAAAGAATCACAATTAACCTTTATTGTTACTGTTTTAATTTTTATTCTATTAATTATAGGTTTATTAGTTTATTTATATTATTCTGTTTATCTCAAAAAAAGAGAATGTTCAATATCTAGTGCTATCTATGGTGATATAAACAAATATATTTTAAATATAGATTTTAACAACAAAAAAAATCAATATACATTTAAGGATTATTACATTAAATCAGCATATAATGCGTGTAGTATTGGAAATTATAAAAATGATTATGTTGATACATGCATATTAAAGGATATAATAAAACAGGGAGTTAGAGGTCTTGATTTTGAAATTTTTTCTATAGGTAATCAACCTGTTGTTGCTACATCCACATCTGATAGTTTTTATGTAAAAGAAACGTTTAATTATGTACCATTTTCTTCTGTAATGTCTATTATTAATAATTATGCTTTCACAAATTCTTCAGCACCTAATCCATTGGATCCTATAATTATTCATCTACGTATTAAGAGTAATAATCAAACTATGTTTACTAATTTTGCAAAAATATTAGAACCATATGTTAACTCATCTCGTTTACTTGGTCCCGAATATAGTTTAATAAATTATAATCAAAATTTTGGAGATATACCACTAAGTAAACTTAAAAACAAAATTGTTATTATTGTTGATGGAAAAGATAATAATTCTCCTTTTCAAAATGAACAATTTATTGAATATATTAATATGAAAAGTAACGGAAACTATATGAGAGCATTACATTATTATGATATCAAAAATGCACAACCATCTGGTGATGAACTTATTACTTTTAATAAAACTGGTATGACTCTTGGTATGCCAGATAAAGGTGAAAATCCTCCTAATCCAAGTTCTATTGTTATGAGAGAAACAGGATGTCAATTAATAGCGATGCGTTACCAATTAATTGATGGTAATATTGAGATAAATAACATATTTTTTGATGATAACAACTCAGCATTCGTTTTGAAACCGGATAATTTACGATATATACCAGATATGATACCAATACCTCCTATGCAAAATCCACAATTATCTTATGCAACACGTACAATTCAATCAGATTTTTATAAATTTGACATTTAATTTATATTACCATAATTATAATAATTTTTTATTATTATAATATATTATGAAAAAAGAAATATGTAATAACCAAATGACGTTTCAAGATTGTGAGTTAGCAATATTAAGAGCAGCCGTTGACAAAGCAGAAGAACGACAGGGTAAAAAAATAGTCAATTCACCAGAGATTAAACACATCATTAGTATTGTAGAAAATTTTCTTAAAAAGAATAATTGCATTTGTTATGGTGGAACAGCCATAAATAATATATTACCCAAACAAGATCAATTTTACAATAAAGATGTTGAAATACCTGATTATGATTTTTATTCTCCAAATGCTCTTTCTGATGCAAAAAAATTAGTAGATATATATGTTAGTGATGGATTTTTAGAAGTAGAGGCCAAGTCAGGTCAGCATCATGGTACATATAAAGTATTTGTTAATTTCATACCTGTTGCTGATATTACATATGTACCAAAAGAATTATTTAATTCTATAAAAAAAGAGGCAATTAGAGTGGGAGGAATACTATATGCACCTCCTAATTTACTGCGTATGGGAATGTATTTAGAATTATCACGTCCAGCCGGGGATGTTAGTAGATGGGAAAAGGTTTTAAAACGTTTAACTCTATTAAATAAAAACTATCCTCTAGTTGGAAAAGAATGTGCAAAAGTTAGTTTTCAACGTGCTATGGCTGACAATGAAAAATCAGATGAAATATATGATAATGTAGAACAAACATTAATTGATCAAGGTGTGGTATTTTTTGGAGGATACGCTTTATCCATGTATTCTAAATATATGCCTAAACATCTTAAGCATAAATTAGAGAAAATACCTGATTTTGATGTTCTATCAGAGGAACCATTATTAACAGCCCAAATCGTAAAAGAGAGATTAGCAGACATAAATATAAAAAATGTGAAAATAATTGAAAGACCAGGTGTAGGCGAAATTATTGCTCCTCATTATGAAATAAAAGTTAATTCAGATACTGTTGCATTTATTTATCGTCCAATTGCTTGTCATAGTTACAATATTATTAAAGAAAACGGTTATGATATTAAAATTGCTACAATTGATACTATGTTAAGTTTTTGGTTGGCTTTTTTATACACTAATCGTCCATATTATGATAAAGACCGAATACTTTGTATGTCAAATTATTTATTTGAAGTACAAGAAAGAAATAGATTGGCTCAAAAAGGCTTATTAAGACGATTTAGTATAAATTGTTTAGGACATCAAGAAACAGTTGAAGAAATGCGAGCCGAAAAGGCGCAAAAGTATTTGGAATTAAAGGATAATAAAAAGAGTCAAGAATATGAGGAATGGTTTTTACGATATAGACATTTTGATAATAAAAAAGAAGAAAAGGACAAGAAAAATAAGACTAAAAAAACTAGGAAAAGACGAAAAAAAACTAAAAAGAGATTAGGTATTTTCTTTTAATACTTATACATGACTATTTTTACATAATCTTTCCATAAATCGTTTACTACATCTTTCTTCATTAGTATATATATTAATAATTTCTGCTGGAGAATAAAAATTTTCTTGAACTATTTTTAATTTATCTTTATCAATAGGTTCATCAAATAGATGTTGATATATCTCAGATATGGTTTCATGATCTAAAAATGATAATTCTATTGATAAATCAATTCTTCCAGGTCTAATTAAAGCATGATCTAACTCACTATAATAATTAGATGATATTATCATGATTCTTCCAGGTGTTTCACGAATACCATCCCATAAATTTAAAATATCATCCAACGTAATTGGTTCTTCGTCTATAGGAAATTTTGGAAATTCAGCAGTTTTAGTTGATGTTTTATCACTTGCAGCAATTGTCTCTAATAAATCTCCCACATTTACTTTAGATGATGGTGTCAATTCATCAAAATTTAATTGAGTACCTAATCCAGTCTTTGATTTATTTTGTTTATCTCTTGCTTTCACAATATCTCCCATACAATCAATATCTTCAAATACCATGATTTTTTTGTTAAAACCTATACTTCCTTTTTTGTTGTCAGAATTGTAACGATCTTCAAAAAATATTCTTTCCAATTGTTGTTTACTTTTTACAATTTTTAAAGATATCGTTACAATATGACGACCAGTGTAATTGGCTATAGCCTTAATTAAAGAAGTTTTACCTGTACCAGGCGGTCCATGGAGACCTATTCCTAAAGAATATGGAATACCTTTATTAAAATACCATTCTTTATTTTGTAAAAAAAAATCTAATTTGCTTATTAGATTAGATTTACTTTTAAAAAATAAATTTTTAAAACTTCTTGTACTTGAAAATTCAACTTCACTCCACATCTCTGTCATGCTTTCCTCATATTTATTTTTTACCAAATTATAAAGATATCTTTTATTGTCACGTCTATCTTCAATATCTGAAATATATTTTTCTGTTATGTTTTCAACAAAATTTTTAATTACTTCTACATTACTTTTATAAGAAAACAATTGTATAACAATTTTATCAATACGACTCATTTTACCTTTTTCTCTAGTTTCTTCATTTTTATCAGCCTCAGATGTTTCAGTATTTATTAATGTGTACGCATAAATTTCATATTCTTTTGAAATTAAAAAACTGTTTTCTTGATTTACAATGTAAATACCTAAATCTCTACTGTTATTCTTTGAGTCGTTTGGATTTGAAAAAGAATATTCTTTTATACTCTTTATTGTATCATTATTATCTATATTAGAAATAATATATGTCCATAGTGCTTTGAATCTATCGCTAAAAGATGTTGAATTGTGTAATCTACTGTCATAAAAATTAGTTGATGAACATATTTTTCCTTCGTATTCAATGCTTTGTAAATTATAAAAAAACTTCTGAAAATGTAAGTTTCTTGTATTGAAAAAAAAATTTTTAATGTTATATATATTTATAAATTCAAATAAATATGTTACGAGATATAGTACAAATGTTGTTATTAAGCCATCTAAAATAGGATCATTTGTTTTTATAACACTAAATATTGTCATATTTAATATATTTGTTTTCATTGTTCTTAATTGTGACTGCAAATTGAAATTATTCATCTAATATAATTTTTATATTATGTTTAAGTTTATTTTATATTATAATTATTTTAATTATATAATTCCTAGTCCTAATTTAAAATAGTGCCAAAAACTTTTATTGTGTTTTAAATAACATACTTTTGTATCAGTAATAACAGTAGATAATGATATTTGTTTAAGATTTAAAGTAGATTTTAATTGCCCAGCATAAACAATAAAACCGATAATAACTAACACAACTATTGCATAAAATAAAATATTACAAATTTTATTGATGTACATAAATTGTTCTTCTTTTACTGGTAATAATCTAATTTTAATTGGCCAATCAAGAGTAAACCAAAAATAATTGTCGTTGTATCTTTTAATCTCTTCATTTTCCGTAATTTCTTTACCTTTTTCTAAATAAAATGTTTTATTTAGTTCCAAAAAATACACTAGAAAAATTAAAAAAATTACTAATAAAGATATACGAATATCTAAACGCATTAAAAATATAAAACAAATGAAATAAAATATTGCATAAAATAATTTTTGTATTGGAGGAATAACTCTAAGAGTATTTGTATTTGATACAATTACAACTAAAAAATAAAATAACAAAAATGCTATAAATAATTGTAAATATTTACTTTTTTTTAAATAAATAATTTCAAAACATGGAAATAAACTTGAACTAACCTGTTTTCCAATTACTAATAGATAAAAAATAGTCAAGGTTTTTAATAAATCTATTTGTGTAACAGATATTTCACCAACATCAAACATTTATTATATTATGATATTATTATATTATTATAATAAACGTTAAATTAAAATTTATTAAAACTCTTCATTGTTTTAAAAATTATATAATAAAATAATCCAAATAATCCACATGTAAAAATTAAACCTGTAATATTATAATTACCATCATTATGACACATAAAAGGGGCATATTTAAAAATAGTACGTTTAAAAATAGGTAATTGGAACATAAAGTATAACACTATTAGTAATAAAGGAATTTGAAATTCATCGTAAAATGAATCTAACGTATTATTTACATTTTCTTTACGATAATAATTATATTCCATATCATCATTATTTTCATATATATAGTCGCGTCTTTGAGGAGGAGGAACAAAATTTGGTTGAACAGTCATATCTTGTGTTAGTTGATTAGTAGACATGGGAATGTCTCTACTTGGCAATTGAGTTGCACCTGCTAAACTTGCTTGTTGGAGTCCATTTACTATTTGACTAATAGTATTTTGATCAAGAGTTAAAGAATTTGATTGAGGAATACCTACCGAGTTATTAACTGGTGGAGGCGTTTCACTTATATTCAAATGTACATTCCCTCCTACACTACCTCCTCCGGTAGGATCAGTAGGTAAATCGTTTATGCTTGTTGTATTTATTTCAGCCATATAATATCTAAAGATTCCACTATTTTTAAAATTACGCAAATTCAAATATTTGTTTATTTTTATTACATTTTACAGCGCTTCGTTCCATATTGTAGCATTTTCCATCAAATTTGTATATCTGATTATCTATTTCATCTAGAGGGGGTGCCTTTACAACTTTACAACTCTTTCCTTTGCAAACTGATCTAAATAATGTTGATAGTCCCAACCCTAATAAAATAGACATCATATATTTTCCAGTATCACTATTTACAAATTTACTTAAATTCATTTATATTATATTCCTATTTTATTTTATTTCAATGTTATGACTGTACTGGGACAGTTTTAATTTGTAAAGGATTTAATGGACATTTTGTTTCAGTGGGTTTGAATTCAAAACATTGATCTGTGTCATCTTTATATTGAATATTCATATAGGTTTGTGGATTTGGAAACATATAAATAGTTTTTGTTTCTGGTCCGATTATATATATAAATAATAATCCAATTGCGAAACTTACTAAAAATACCGGTAAAGATATATATTTACTTATCATATATACATATACATATATATTTTAGTAATATCCTCTAGTATAATTTGTGTCTAGATCTTTTTCTAAAAGGTTTTCTAGAGTTTCTTTAAGTACATGATATGATTTTTCACCAGTTGGTTTTCCTAGTATAATTTTAACCCTTTCTCCGGATTTTTCAAATGTCGGTTGAGAATCGTATTTTTCTATAACAGTAGACATTATAGCCTCTTTATATTGCTTATTTTGTTTATTAAAAACCTCATTTACCACTTCTGAACCGAAATCATATTTTCCATTTTCTAATATTATTGGAGGAAAAATAGTTTGTTCTGGTAAAAACATCTTACATGGTTGTTTATTTTTTCTGGCATTAATACATTGATGTACGTATTTTTCTAACCAATCTTTATCTTTAATTAATATTCCTTTTAATTTATTTGGAATTCTCTTCCAGAATTCAGTATATTCTGGATTTGTCCACATAACATCTCCATTTTCAAGAATGGTTGCTGAATCTGGACTAATATTTCCAGATGTACTTTTTGGTGAGAGTGCAATTTTGGGAGATATTTCTGGTTCTTGTTCAATAATTTCTTCTCCTTCTTCTTCCAAAATTTCAAATTCAGGAGAAGTCAATTTTCTAGTTTTATTTTTAGAACCTTTTTCTTTTTCAACAGTTTTCATAGTCTTACTTTTAGTTTTTGATTTTTTTACACCTTTAACAAAACTAATAATTTTATCATCTCCTCCAAAAAAGTACTCTAATGTTTGTAGACTATTTTTATATTGAATAAGTTGGTATATTCCAGTATCTTCATTAAATTCAACAAAATTAACTTGATATTTTACGTCTTGTATTTCTTTTAATTTGGGTTGCATTTCTTCAACATAAAAACGCATTGCTTCATTAAGTATTAATTCATCTCTGCTATCTAAAAAACGTTTAATCATATCTTTGAATGGTATAATGTAAAATTTGTTAAATTCATCAACTAGTTTTTTGATCATTTCATTTCTTGCTGGATTATCTGTTTGTAAAATTTGTTGTTCAATATATGATCCAGCAAGAGTTGTATCATTTTTTAAATTAGATGATAACTTATCAAAATTTGTTACAATTTTAGGATCATTTGGATTTTCAAAAAAAAGTACATTATTTTTTTCCTTAATAATATCTAATTTACTTTTATCAACATTTTTTACAAGTTCGTTAACAAGTGTTTCAAAAGTATCTCTAAGTGCATATTTAAAATGAATATCAAGAGGACATGGATCTTGAATATCACCACATTTAACTGTAAAATCTTTAACTAAATCTTCAGTGGGTACTTTTGTAGAAAAAATAGTACCAACGTTTCTTTTACAATTAATACATTCAGGTTTAGGCAATCTAGAAAACGCGACACGTTTTTCTTTTTTGTTAGTTTTTTTATTTCTAATAATAGGAAGAATATATTTTTCACGATAATCATCCTCATATTTTTGTTTTAATTTATAATATTCATTTATAGCTTCATCTATGTTAAGTGGTTTAGTAGATGGTTCTGTCATTATAATTTATATATATATATTATTCTATTAGGTAAACTTAAAAGTTACCTTCTTTCAAGTATTTGCTTAACTTGTGAAATAGGATTATCATTGATAATGTCAAATTCATTTTCCCACTGTGGTAATCCAGTAATAAGTTGTTGTTGTGCTTTAAGTTTAGCATCTTGATAATTTTTAATTTTAGATAAAATATAGTGTTTTTTTTGTACTTCTTTAATTTCAATTTCTTCTGGTGTTAGTTTACCTTTCCATTTATATAGTAAAATAATTCCTAAAATGACAAAGAATCCAACTAACAATCCTATATTAAAAATAAAATTTTGATGTTTTTCTTTGAAAGAATGGCACTGTTTAAGTGTTTGATTAATAAAATATTTTACACCAGGTTCAGTTAACATAGGTCTATTGTAATTAGTATCAGAACTCATAATTAATATTTACCTTTAAAAAACAAAAAAAAATTATACCAATTATCTATATGGATATATCCTTGTGGTCTTTACTATCATTAATTGTGATAATTATAATATACTATGTTGTACCATCAATAGGTAAACCTAAATTAACTCTGGAAATATTGGATGATATTGGTTTAACTCAAGAATTTTATAAAAAAACAAATGTTCGTTTAGGAATATTTTTTGTAATTATATTAATAGTTCAACTATTTTTGAATACAATATTCCTTGCTAATAAATGTGGTTCATCATTGAGGTTGAATATAGGTGCTGCATTTTTGTATACATTTATTCCTTGGACATTAATATTTGGTTTAGTACTGGTAGTTTTGTTAGTTTTTCCAGGTTTTAAATCTGCTTTTTCGGATGTGGTAGGTTATGCTTCAATTGCTGGAAGTGCTCATACATTATTTTCAGATATCCTAAAAAATACTGATATAAATGAACAATTGCAGAATATAACAGATCAAAAAGAAAGATTAAAATTAGAAAAATCAGCAGAAGCAATAATAAAAATATGTGGTAATAATTCTATATTAATAAATCAATTGTCGCCGGAGAATTTTAATCAAGTATGGGAAAATCTTGTTCCGCTAATGAAGCCAGATTTTTTAGCATTATCTCCAGTAGAAATGAATGAAAAGAAACAAAGTTTATTGGATTTAGTAGTTACTAAAGATAATGTTGGTGAAGCATTTTGGTATGTTTATACAGGAATTTTTGTATCGTCATTGGTATTTTTTTATTTAGCATCAAGGAAATGTGTTCAAGATGTAGATACAATCAAGAAAAATTATGAAGATTACATGCGTGAGAATGAAAAAAATCCTGAGCCGTAAAGTACGAATAATACAGGTTAAATAATATATATTTAAAAACGAACTTAAAGACCTTTAAGTTATTATTTAAATATATATTCTAGGATGTGCTATATAATATAACACAAAAACATAACATAATATTCCTAAAAGTATAGAAAATAACCATACTGGTAATATAGTTTTATTCTTATATCCTACACCAAATTCTCTTATACTTCCATCACCATTGTATAAAAAATTTGGTTTCATTAATTGCACAAAACCAAATATTATTATAAATAAAATTATAGATACTAAAGTTATATTATTTCTTATAAATGTTCTTAACATATATATTACTGTTACTTTTTTTACTGTTCTATTTGTACATTTATTAAAATTATGCTGTCAAAATAAGTCATTTTATTTATTATCATTTATGCTGTAAAATATTATCTATGAAATTTTGAAGTTTAGTGTCAGTAACAAAATTTATCCAAAAGTTTTTTCGAAAAATCAATTTTGGACATTTTTAAAATGTCCATTTTCGAAAACCTGAAAAAAGTTTCGAAAAAACATGTTTTTTTTTGAGTTTCTAACCTTAATGATCTTAAAATATTTTTGACTTTTTTTTCTCCTTACCATAAAAACCACTGCATAATTTTTGGGCGACAAAAATGGCGCTTTTTTTGTTCTATTAATATAGAACATTTAGAATGAATTTTACGCCAAAAAACGCCGATGGATTCATATGTAATTCATGTGACTTTAAATGCTCTAAAAAAAGTGATTGGTCACGACATATTTCTACTAATAAACATAAGATCAGTGCGGGATTGAACGATTTTGAACAATTTTACGCCAAAAAACGCGAATTCATTTGTGATCAATGTTTCAAAAAATATAGCGCACGAAATTCATTATGGTATCATAAGAAAAAATGCAGCACTGAGAATCATAAAGAAGACAACAATTATACCGACAATTATGACGACAATATTGACAAGATGATTGGAGGAATCACTCCTGAACTTATTATCAAATTAATAGAACAAAATAAAGAAATGCAACAAACACTCATTCAACAAAATCACGCAATGATTGAATTAGCCAAAAATAGCGGAAACTATAATAATAATACGTACACTAAAACATTCAATTTACAAGTCTTTCTTAATGAAACATGCAAAGATGCCATCAATTTATCAGATTTTCTTAATCAATTACAAGTCAGCATCGCAGATCTTGAAGAAACAGGACGACTAGGATACGCAGAAGGAATCAGCAAAGTACTACTTAAAAACTTAAATGGAATTGATTATAATAAACGACCAATACACTGCAGTGACATCAAACGAGAAACTTTATATATTAAAGAAGCCAATAAATGGGAAAAAGATGGTGATGATAAATTCATATTAACTAACGCAATTAAAAGTGTAGCACACAAAAATATTAAACAAATTTGTGAATGGCAAAAATTAAATCCAGAATATTGCTTACCTGAATCTAAACAAAATGATCGGTACCAAAAAATTGTTAGTAATTCTATGTCAGGATCAACTAAAGAAGAATCCATTAAAAATTACGAAAAAATTATTAAAAATATAGCACGAGAAGTCATCATACCTAAACAAATCTAATATTTATATTAATGTAATAAATATTAGAATACTAATCGTATTCATTCATATTATCCATTTCTTCACCCCATGGATCACCATCATCATAATCATCTGTCTGATTTGTTGTCATTGCTATATCTCTTTCAATATCATTTTCTAAATCTATATTTTCTAACATATCTTCCACTTCCATATCCATATCTCTATCACCTACACCTTTATTTCTTAAATTTCGCTGAATTTCTGCTACTTTTTCTGCTACTTTTTTATCATGATCAAAATTATCAGGATCATATTCTTTTATACCCTTTGATAAACCAATACTATATAGTGGCCCTAATTTGTAATGTTTTAGTACTGTATCAACTTGTCTCTCCTCCTCTTTCATTGCCTTTAATCTATCCGTAAATGTGTATTTTTCCGCTTCTTTTAATTTAAATACTCTATCTTCTACATCATCAAATGATACATCAATTGTTTGCTTTGAATTCATCATTATACTTAAATAAGAAACTAACAATTTTGCAATATCTTCTTTTAATTTACTCACATCTCCTTCTATAAATTCTTCTTCAGTATCAGCAAAACGCAACTGTTGCTCTATCAAAAAATCTTCGCTAAATAAATCATCACTATTGTCAGGATTTTTTAACATTTTTGTTATCATTGACGGATCTTTAGATAAGACAACATATTCTGTTAACACACTTAAAAAATAATATTCAAAAAGTAACAATACTAAATTTTTTTCAAATACTGAATATATCTCTTTTTCACCTACTTTAATACTACTTATAGCCGGAGTTAGATTTGACAATAAATATATACCACGTGTTTTATTTTGAATTTCCAATAACACATTATTTATTGCTATGTTACCATAAAATTTATCAAGAGGCTTATAAAAAGAATTTACCATCTCTTTTATATCATTATCATGGACTCTTGAGAGACCCCAGTACTTGTGGGGATAAATAGATTGAACTTTTTTATTATATATCATTGTTGGAAATACTACACTAAATAACGATATGAAATTTTTTACAAAATTTATAGTATTGTACAAATTATCATCTGATATTTTTATATCTGAATTTCTTATTGACTCATCATATTTCCAAACCATCAAATTATTCAAAAAACGGGTTACTCTTGTTAGTTCTATTCCACTTATTTTTGATTTTAGTCGTATAAAATCTAATATCTCTTTCCTCATTGATTGAATTGAACTTTGTAAATAATTTTTCAATTGTCTCATTTCAGGAATATCTTGTTCCAATGTAACATCATATGATTCTAGTATTTTTTCCATTTTTTGTGTTAACGCCTTGGGTATATTTTTATTATCTCCGTCTACATCTATTTCATCAAAAAATGTTGTTAAATTGTCAATGCATGAAGGTTTATTGAACGATATAGACATCTTAATTATATTGTTTCTACAAACAATTTGGAACAGTCTTAAAAATGACTCTTTTGTATAATTTCTACCATCTCTTTTTAATTTCGCGATTTTTTCTTGAATAGAGTCTGAAATACTTAAATAATCTGGTTTATCAATACAAACACTAGCCAACTCTTCCGATAATGCTAATGAAGATTGAAATCTACATAAAGTTATAAATGCTAAATATATTGTTTCTTCACTGAAATCCATGGAAATTGGAGAAAAAATTCTCTTAGTATTCACTTCTGAAAGCATCATTGCACTATTTGTTAAAATTTCAATATCATTCATCAAAGCAGATAATTGTTTTACAATTGTATTATAATTTGAAATATTCGGATCATCATTTATAAAATATTGTAACGTTGTTATATTTTCAGTACCATTTTCATTACAACAAGCATTCTCCATAAATGGATTTCCTGCACCTTTTAAAAGTAAATCCTTTGCCTCTACTAAATTTTGAATCTTTTCTTGAATAGCCAATGAAAATGATATTATTTTTGATTCAACAACTAACAACTTTTCTAATTGGCGTGGATTTCCAGAAATTAATTCATCTTTTAATTGATCTGTAAATGCATCACTTACATTTTCTAAATGTTTAATATGAAATCGTTTTAATGGAGGTAAAAAGTTAACCCAATTACTTAAACTGTGCTCCTCTGGTATATCTTGCTCTGGATTTGTTAGTAGGTATTCAACTTTAGACTTAATTCTCTGATCTATTTCTGGATATGGAAGTAAATATTTAATTATAAATAATTTTGTAGTACCTGAAATCTTTTCCACATCTTTGGGCAATTGATTCCATGGCATCGTTGTTGGATCTCTATGTTTTAATGATACGCATGCTAAATAATCCAAACCAGTTGTATCACCTTCGCCTTCTAAAGGAAACCCACTAAATGAACGCACACATCCTGGAACCGTCTTACGTGTTTTAATTGAAGGAATACTAGTTTGTAATCCAATTAAATATGTACCCAAGGTTAAAAAGAGAAGAGTCTGACTGTATACTTTTGAATATTCTGGCATTTTTTTACCCTTTTTAGCAGCCTCTTTTTCTCTTTCTTTATATGTTGATTCTTTTTCCAAAACCTTTGAGTTTGTCATCAATTCTGTAACTATTTTTATTATAAAATCACGTTGAGATTCCATATTTATACCCATATTTGAAGATAATGATGTAATCATATTTGAAACGATTTGACCTTCTAATGTTAATTTTTTATTTTGTTTTAATTTTAAATCTTGCTGTTGTTCAAGTAATACTTCACCTGCGTCTTTTTCAATAATATCTCTACTTTTTGAAACAAATCCATCTTTATATCCTTCTGAAACATCAAAATCTACATAACAGATTATCTCACCACTATGCTCATCTACCCAAGCACTACCATCATCACTTTGTTTACCAATATATTGAATTAATTCATTTAAAGTACTTTCATATGCTTCAGGACCATTCAAAAAAGCAGTAGCAAGTGTTTCTCTAAACATCGGTAATAGTTTTGTGTTAGTTTCTTTACAATATAACCACCATTCAGATTCCATTTCTCCATCATGTATATTAGGTACAGTAGGATCACCATATCTACAATATAAATTGACAAACCGTATTATATCTGATTGTTTTTTAACAAAATCAGTTTGACCTATTATGAGATCCCTTAATTTTGCATATGGAGAAACAACTTTCTTTTCAACTTCTTCAAGTATTGATAATCCAATATTGTATTTTTCATTATTATATTTATAAAATTGTTTCTCTCGGATCTCTTTCAATTTATCAAATATATTTCCATATCTTATCATATTCTTTTTTAATAATTCTTCTAATTGCTCTTTTGAGATGTTATAATTTTTGTCAAATTGATCTATTACTTCTTTTAGTGCATTAGACATTATTGTATCTTTCATAACCGCAGTTGATTCACATTTTTCATCATCTTTAGAAGCAGTATTGTACATACAATTGTAATTAATGTTACATAATACATCATCTTCTTTAATGAACCAATTGGGATCTACTTCTTTTGCAATTTCCCATTGATCATCTTTTCTTACATAATAAACTAACTCCTCCGGGATATTTTCATATTCGTTTACTAAAATAGCATAATTTCCATCTCTAACTTTTTTTGCTTGATTAACTAGAGTTTCAGCCATATATTCTGCCTTATTTTCATCCATTTTTTGATTATTTTTGAATTCTTCAGATAAAAATAATATAAAGTCTTCAGGAGATAGATTGTCTCGTTGATTTTTATACTTTTCTTGAATTATCTCATAAGGTGTATTATCATATTCTTTATCAAAATAAATTGTCTTTCCATTATCTTCTACTAGTTTATTGGTATCATAATATTTTTTAGCAATAATGTAACTAGTACATGTATCTTTAGATTTATCTTTTTCCATCATTTGTTTTAATTTATCTTTATCCATATCAAAAACAGAACTCAATTCTTTAGGATACATTAATGAAATATTAGTATAGGATACAGCGGTATTAAACAAATTTCCAAAATCCTCAACTAACATTTTTTTCAAAAACTCGGATCCAGACATTGAACCAGGTTTTACACCATATAAGTCATATACGTGTGAACCCATTTGACTGTCAAACATATCAAATAAAGGGTTAGAATATACATAACTATTTTCAACATAACCTTTTCGTTTTAAATTTTTCAAATCGGCAAAAACACCACTAAAATACTTATATTTAATGTTGTACTCTTTAATTTTTTCAAAAATAAAACTATTTATTTCATTATATTGCATATAAGTTAAATCAATTGGATAGATTAAAAAAGGTTCTAAAAAATTAACAACATCTACCAAAGATAAACGTCCTTTTATATATTTTTTTACAAGTAAAAATAAAACACGTATTTTTGGAATGATAGTTCTTAAAAATATTTTATAAATGTCCAAATTTGTTAGTTCTTTTGGTCTTTCATATTCAGATAAATCAAGCATATATTGTTTAATATTATCTACAAAATTTGAATCATCATATTCTAATTCATTATCTAATCCATCAATAATTATGGTTGAAGAATTTGTATTTTGTTTTAATAATTGCCAATAATTTAAAAAATTCAAATTTAAATTGGCTCTAACTAACATATTAGTACCAGGTAAGTTTATTTGTGAGAATCGTACTGCTGGTTCAGGTAAAGTTAATATAGAATTAACAGAAATATTGTCATTGTTAGTTAGTTTTACTCTATGTGCAATCAGTTTACTACCCTTTAAATTCGTTGCTTCTAAACGATCCATACCTAAATTGTATCTTTGTAAAACAAATCGTCTTCTTGTTAGTTCACTTTTTGCTACAACAGTTGAATATAGTTCTTGTAAGTTGTTAACTATTGCGTTAATATCTGTTTTAACCCCTCCATCTATTATAATATTATTTGGGGAACTAAAAACATCATCAGCAGCATCTACAGGAATAGAATAAAATGGCGTCATATATGGATCTAATGAGTAGTACAAATTAGAATATTTATTTTGTCCCTCTACAGTCGTATTTGAACGGTAATTAGAAAACAATTGTTTTATTTCTAATAAGTCATTTGATTCTTTTATATTTTCATAATCACCAAAACGTTTAAATTGCGTCTTTTGTTCATCTTCTGGATATATTTTTTTCACATTACTTGCTACAATCATAATCCAATATAATGTATTTTTAAAGTCAGCCAAATATTCGGCTAATGGTCTATCATCTGCAGTTTTTTTAATAACTCCTGAAATATTACTATAATTATCAAATGTAGAAGCCAAATCACGTAATTGTATAAAACGTGTAATCATTATATGAATATTATTCAATACATTGTTAGTTCGTTTAGCACTAGGTACATTTGAAATCATTTCTTCTAATAAGTCGTTTGTTTGAGCCTCAATATTAAAACGCATTTTTTCTTTATCAATATTAACTAGTTCTTCAACTAACACTACATCACCAAATTCAATATCATTAGCATCTATTAAAAAACGTTGTATTTTTTCCTTTACTTCTTTAACAGGTATTTTGGGAAATGATTCTGCTATTTCTCCTTCTTCTAATTCTCTGTCTTCTTCTTCTTCACCAATATCAACTAGTTCTTCAGCAGGTACTTCTGTTTCTTTTAATGATTCCGGTGGAGGTCTTATTTCAAAAGTCTCAATTGGTAAGTTTTCAGGAATACCTTCATAATTAAAGTTTATGTAAATAGTATCATTATCTGTTGTTTTTAATTCAATCATATCTTCATCTAAATCTGTAATTTTACCTGTAATTACAGTAGGTATATCTCCTCCAAAATAAATATTTATCCATGTACCTGGTAATAATTCATTTTGTCGTGCATATCCATTTTTAGGATTACTGCTAATTACTTTTAATGACTCTATAGTACCATCACCAATAATACCATCACTACTTATAGGCAAAGTAGTTTTTTCTAATGTTTCTGCGTTCACAATTTTAATCTTGGTTGGATTAATGTATTCAATTAAAAACACATTATTATTAAGTATTTCATTACTTGGACTAGAAATTAATATTATATCGCCTAATTTTAAAATAATATCTTGCTGAACAGGTTCTATATTTTCCAAAACCTCTACTTTTTCTTCAATAACAGGTTCTTCTGACTGATTATTACTTACTTCATCATCTATTATATTTTCAATAGGTTGAAGAGTATTTTCTAGAGTTAGATCTTTTATATTTTCTTGTTCTGATATTTGTTGAGACATCTTATATTTATTGTAGAAATTTTTATTAAATAGTTAAATCCAAAATATATAAAATTCAAAAATAAGATATATATTAATCAGTTTAAAGACATTTAATTATTATTAGCCATAATGTCCAAACATAATTATAACTTATCTCAAATACCTGGTTTTACAGAATTTATCGAAAAAGGTAGTATCTCGGATGAATATGAAAAATACTATAATGTAAAGAATTATTCTACTAAAGCAAATGAAAAGTACCAAATTATACGTTATAATAAGGATTTTTTATCATATGATCTTTTTTCTACATTTGGTTTACTAAGATCAGTTGTATTGTCACAATCCAAAATTGTTAGTTTTGCACCACCAAAATCAATTACAGCCGAAACATTTATGACTAGATATCCAACCAAAAATGATAACATAATTGCTGAAGAATTTGTTGAAGGAACAATGGTAAATGTATTTTATGATAACAATTATAGTGCTAATGGGGGTTGGCAAATCTCCACACGTAATACTGTTGGAGCAAATGTATCTTTTTATAAAGGAGCATCTAAAAAAACTTTTAACGAGATGTTTAATGAAGCATGTATAAGAAATAATTTCATGATTTCAACATTAAATTCAAACTATTGTTACAGTTTCGTTTTACAACATCCAGAGAATAGAATAGTTACACCGTTTCATTCACCACAATTGTATTTAATTGCAGTTTATGAGATTGTACAAAAAAATAATGAAATTTATGTAACTGAACAAGATATGAAAGATGTAAAAAATTTGGGAATGTGGAATTATACAGGAATTAAATTCCCTTTCAAATATGAATTTTCTAAGTATTCTGAATTAATTGATAAATTTGGTTCGGCAAATACTCCTTATGATACCGTTGGTATAATTATAAAAAATCTTGAAACTGGAGAAAGAACAAAAATTAGAAATCCAATATACGAAGAAGTAAAAAGTTTGAGAGGAAATCAACCTAAGTTACAGTATCAATACTTGTGTTTAAGACATAGTGGTAGAGTGGCCGAATTTTTAAATTATTATCCTGAATCAAAACCAGATTTTTCAAAATATAGAGATCATGTTCACATGTTTACCGATACATTGTTTAAGAATTATATTGGTTGCTATGTGCATAAAGAAAAACCACTAAAAGAATATTCACACCAATTCCGTACCCATATGTATAATATTCATCAAATATTTATAAATAATCTTAAACCGCAAAATTTGTTTGTTACTAACACAGTAGTTATAAAGTATGTGAATCAATTGCATCCATCATTATTAATGTATTGTTTGAATTATAACATGAGAAAAAGATCAATTGATTGTATAAAAAATGACAATGAAAATGTATAGGCAATTTTATATAATTATTTTTTATAATACGTTAAATATAGTATAAAAAATAAATTAATTATATGTAATATATTAGACAATATTTTTGAATTAATACATTATTTTCTGCTTCCATCAAAGAGCCCCTTGATTGAATTAATTTTTTTTATGGATTCTTCTATAGAAAGTTTTAATATTTTTTTTATGCCATTTTTTCCATCCCCTTTTTCCGTTAATGCTATTCTTAATATGCTATCAGAATCGTGAGGATGCATCTTTTTGAATCCAACATAATCTACAATTTTTAAATCGGAGTAAAATATGGTGTATATTTGATAATTGAGGATATTGCCAACGGTATAATCCTCATTAATTAGGGTGACATCATAAGAATTCTCTAATGTATTTACAGATGGTTCAATTGGCACTTCATCCTGATCCAATTCTTGAGACAATTTAGTAAATTTGTCATTGAGGATAAGACAGGCTTTTATAATAATTTCAGTGTTTTCATAAATACCAACACTTTGAATAATGAAATCAAAACTCTTAGGTACGACATATCGTAATCCCTCCAATAAAACCCAATTTTGTCCTTCAAATTTGATTTCATCAGCGCTTTTCCCTTCGTCTTTCCATTTTTGCTTGCGAATCTCTAATTGTTCAGCAATTTTACTTTGATCAGGAGTACATCCATAAGAACACGTACCTGTTATATTATACATGCTATTATCCCTTGCCGTTGAAACAGAGAATGCACATGTTAATTTTATTTTTTCTCCAGGTAAATCCTCAGAAACCTTTGGTCTTAAACGAACGAAATCAATAAAATACTCGCCTTTACCAGTTGGAGGAATAAATGGAGGAAATATTCTCCTAACAACATCTTCTGCTAAGAATTGATCTGTTGAAAGATTTTTAATTTTGAAATCTTTAGTAGTAACAATCATCATTGTATCAGTTTTGTTCTCAACATCTAACTCAAGTTGATAATTCTGTAGATTTTCTATTAATCCAGGTTCAGAAATATGAATAGGAATACATCCAAGTCTTTGTTTAATAATTTCATTATGTAATCTAGAAGTATTGACAAGGATATTCGCTCTATTTTCATTATCTGGTGCTGTTTTAAATACAACAACGGGAATATCGGATAGTATAGTACGTCTAATAGCATTTACAAAAGATACATCGGTACTACCAATGGTGAAAGTTAAAACACCATCTTCTTCTTTAAAATTGGCAATTTTAGAACTCATATCTCTATATAATAATATATATTTAATATTATATAAAATAATAATTCAATTTTTTTTAAAAATGAGTTAAAAAAATATAGGAAAAAACTTTTGATAATTTAATGAGCAGTATTTTATACTATAGTAATTTCTGTGAACCATCTAAAAAATTATTGCAAACAATTAGTAAAACACAAAATGCTAAAGATATACATTTTATTTGTATAGATAAAAGAGTAAAAGACCCAAGTGGTAAAATATTTATTATATTACAAAATAATCAAAAAATTATAATGCCTGAGAATGTAACAAGAGTACCTGCTTTACTATTATTAAATCAAAACTACAAAGTAATATATGGTGATGAAATATATCAACATTTAAAACCAAATGTAGAAAAGCAAATACAACAGGCAACTCAAAATAATATGGAACCAGTAACATATCAAGATGGTTTTGGTGCCTTTAGTGGATTTAGTGGAGGTATAGTATCAGATAATTATAGTTTTTTGGATCAATCAGATAACGAACTAAGTGTAAAAGGTAACGGAGGAATGAGGCAAATGCATAATTATGTTTCTTTGCAAGATTCAATGAACTTGACGATGCATTTACCACAAGATGATGCTGATTATAAATCTGATAAGATAAAAGATGGTGAGATGAGTTTGGAAGCATTACAAAGAAAAAGAGATCAAGAATTATCAAGCATTAATTATAAATAATATTTCAAAATAATTAATTAAAAATAAAATAAATTATAATATATGGAAATTCCAGAACCAGAAGAAGGAAAAATAACTATTTACAGTAAAAGTGGCTGTCCGAATTGTACAAAAGCAAAGAACTTATTAAAAGAAAAACAATTGTTGTTTAAAATAGTTGATTGTGATGAATTTCTTTTAGAAAATAAAGAGGAGTTTTTAGTGTCTATATTGAAATTAACTAACAAAGAATGGAGAACATTTCCAATGATATTTGATGGTAATAGTTTTATTGGGGGATATTCAGATCTGGAAAAATATGTAGATAAATTATTAGATTTTAATGTATCTTTTTAATTATATTTAATAATTGCGTTAAATATAATTTAAAGAAAAATATATAAGTTACATAAAGAATGGCAACTAATTTGCTTTCAGTGTTCAATAATCATTTTACAGAATTTGTTGATGATATTCAAAGTGTTTTTCCTGATGATGTTGATATTTTAACTGCTAAAAATGCCTTGACTGCAATAAGAAAGGCTAATCCAAAATTGTTAGTTAGTGTTTGGTTGTTATTTGTTTATAACCCTTATAAAACTCAAATAGATGCCGGAGATATAAATTTTTTTATTGAAAAGGATTATTCAAATGATTTATCTAGTAATAAAAATTCTGAAAAAATTATGGAGTCGATAAACCGTTTAAGAGAACCTGTTAAGCAAATGTCAACTGAAAATCGTGCAAAAACCATGAAATATATTCAAAATTTGTCTAAATTGGCATTAATGGTACCAACATAATTTATGAAAATATAATCTAAAAGTAATTAATTAATATATTTTAATTTTAGTTTAATTTAAATATATTTCTTTTAGTAAATTTATATTATAATGTCCAATAATACTCAACCTCAAACAGTTGAAGATTTAAAGATTCCTGAAGAATTTTATAAGATTATAAACGATTTTACGTCAGACATTTTAATAACATTTCCTGAATATAGTGGAGTTATTTCAAAATGGTGGAATAAAGATAATCATAATATTCAAGAATCCGAAGATGTAATAAGAGAACGTGAGACTGCTTATGTATTTAAGCATTGTGTAAAACATTTTCCCGAAAGATTTTTTGATATTTTATACAAAAATGTTGAAATCTTTTCTCAAGATTCAGACTCAAATACAGAATTTTTACCAGGAATAGTTTTTAAATTACTATGGCATCAAGATATTAGTGATAATACTAAAGAAACTATTTGGAAATATTTACAATTAATTCTATTTTCTGTAATTGGATCTGTACATAATAGTTCTGAATTAGGTGATACTGCTAAGTTGTTTGAGGCAATTGATGAAGAAGAATTGAAAAAGAAATTGCAAGAAACTTTAGAAAATATGCAAAATTTGTTTGATTCAAGTGGTTCTATGTTTGCTGAAGAGACAGAAGCAAATGGTATCAATATGGAAAATATACCAAATGCTGAACAACTTCATGAACATATTCAAGGTATGATGGGCGGTAAATTAGGTAAATTGGCAATGGAATTAGCCGAAGAAACTGCCAAAGATTTGAACTTAGATATGGAAAATACTACCAATGCCCAAGATGTTTTTCAAAATTTATTCAAAAATCCTGGAAAAATGATGAATATGGTTAAAAATATTGGTAGCAAAATAGATCAGAAAATTAAAGCAGGAGAAATAAAGGAAAGTGAATTGATGGAAGAAGGGATGGAACTTTTAAATAAAATGAAAAATATGCCTGGGATGGGTGATATGCAAAAAATGTTTTCTCAAATGGGAATTCCTGGTTTAGGAAAAGGGGCTAAACTTAATATGGGAGCCATGGAAGCACAACTTAATAGAAATATGAAAAATGCTAAATTAAAAGAGCGAATTAGAGCAAAGGCACAAGCAAATGCTAATGCAAAAATGGCTGCTAATATAGCATCTTCTAATGCTAATTCTTCCCAAACAACACCTTCTTTATCGGAAGAGGAACTACTTAAGATTTTTAGTACTGGTGAAAAAGTTGAAAAAACTCCTAGAGGTGCTAAACCACCACAAAAAAATAAAAAGGGCAAAAAATAAAATTACATTATGTATTTTTTTAAATTTATATATATATAATGACAACTCCATTTTGGTCAAATGATCCCACAATAATTTTTAAACAAGATAATATTTTACAATTATGGCCTACTCAACAAATGTCATTTGAAGGCAAATTAAACGCAATATCCAGGATCGTTATTCTATTATCTATTTTAGGATTTTTATTTACAAGAAGTTGGAACCTTATAATTATAGGAATTATTACTCTAGCAATTATTTATTCTATTTATAAAATGAGAAAACAAAAAATTGTTAGTTCATTATTAAAACAAGAAGGCTTTAAAAATAATTCTAAACAAACTATGGTTCAAACAACTACAAATCCGGTTACATTAGATACTGTTTTACGAAGTGATTTTTATCCTACTACTAAAAAAAATCCTTTCGGAAATGTACTACTAACAGATATTATGGATGATCCAGATAGAAAAGCAGCAGCACCATCATTTAATCCTGATGTTGTTGATGATATCAATAAAATGGTTAAGAAACAAACACAAATGTTAAATCCAACTATTAAAAATACTAACAAACAAATCTATGGAGATTTGTTGGAAAATTACTATTTAGACAATTCTATGATGCAGTTTTATTCTACTGCTAACACACGTGTTACAAACGACCAAGGAGCATATGGAGAATATTTATATGGAAATATGTATTCTGGCAAACAAGATGGAGCCGAAGGTGCATTTATGCGTGTCAAGGATAATTACAGATATTTGTTGTACTAAATCATTTGTAATATTAATCTTTTTATTCTAAAATAATCCATATTTCATAAACAAATTGATTATTTTAGAAAAATATTATTATAGTAATATATAAAATGGCTTACGTCTCCGATTTTACATTTAATAATATGGGAAGAATTGGCAACGACAGTTGCTGCATTGATCAAAATTCTATTCAAAACTCTGCTTCATGCAGTTATTCATTGCAGAATTATTTTTCAAAAGATTGTTCAATGAAAGATACAAAGGCTTTAGCAACTGCACAACCCTGCATAAATTATACAGGAGGATTTGGTTTAGGAGCAGGTGGATGCAATGTTGATGACAGTTCAAAATTATTAATTGGTACCATTCAAACTCATCCTAGATGCAGAATTGATTTATATCAAAGACCATTTGCTACAGTACCATTTTTAGGAAGAGGATCTGTTGATCCTATTTTAGAATCACAAATACAACAAGGAGAATCTATAACTAACAAACGAACTGTTACACGTTTGACTGAAAAAAGTTATTTACCACATCATACTACTCCATTAATTCCAGAAGTTAAACAAAATATACAGAACCCTAATTTGATGATTGAGTCTATGGCTTCTGAAGGATGGATACGTGGAGGAGTTCCATCTCGGGAATTAACCAGAGATAGAGATTATTATACCACACACACTGCTGGACAAGCACAACCATAAAAACTTACATGAATCAAACTATAATTATTATATATTTTCACCCTAATGTATATAATGAAACTTATTTTTAAAGGGGCTGTTTTTCATATTTTATGTATTATTGTGTTTTTTTTAATTTATTTTAATATTCCTACTCATTTTACAAAATCACCGAATCCTGAAAAATTTATTCCAGGTGAATTAATAGATTTTGTTTTCTTAAGTACAACTGTTGAAGCCGGAGTGGGTTATTCTGGATTATTGCCAATCACGACTCTAAGTAAAAGTTTGCTAATTATTCAACAGATTGTTATGGTTACAACTAATATTTTCTTGCTTTATATATTTACACTTTAGTTATATATTTACACTTTAGTTATATATTTACACTTTAGTTATATATTTACACTTTAGTTATATATTTACACTTTAGTTATATATTTACACTTTAGTTATATATTTACACTTTAGTTATTTAATAACAACAAATAAGTTTATTATTTTAAGCATTTTTCATTTAAAATAATATATCAAATGCAAAAAGAAATACATGTTTTTGGAACTGGAGGATTAGGTAATTGTTTATTTCAAATATGTACTGCTATTTATTATGCTGAAACATATGGATATAACATTATTTTTGACGATAATTCTAAATTATTAAAATTAGGTTCCTCTTCTGAATATTTTTACTACAGAGACAAAACAAAAAGAATTGAAGGAAATAAAGTTGGATATGATAAAACTATTTTAAATAAATTTACATTTAGAAATTTACAACAATCGTTTAATTATACCGAAGTCACACATTTTTATGAAAATAATAAAATAGTACCTAAATCAGATGACATTTATTTAAAAATTAATGGCTGGTGTCAAAACTATAAATTATTTTATGACGTATTTGACAAAATATTTAAGTATTTTAATTTTCAGGATAATCACATTAAGCAATATATTAAAACAAAATATAATATTAATGAGACCAAAAAAAACATTATGATTGGGTTGAGAATTGATCAAGATTTTATACATATGACTAAGATTACTGAAAAATCTTATGAAGCCGCATTAAATACGTTTGTAGAACCAGATGAAACTGATTATAATTTAATTGTTATTTCGGATAAAATTGAGGGAAGAGAACAAAAATTGAATTTTCCCATCAAAGGAAACATTATTTATGTTGACGAATCTGACATTGATCAGATATATGCAGGGCTAATGTGCAGCAATTTTATATTGAGTGAAAGTACATTTCATTATTGGATTGCGCTTTTTAAACAAATGACCGATCCCAATATTAATGTTATATGCTTCAATGATACTGATATTACAATCAGAGAATTAGCACTACCTACATGGATATCTATTGACTACTAAAACTATTTAAATATATAAATATTCATATATTATGTATAATACCACATTTCAAGTAAAATACTATGATATTGAACGAGAATTAATTCAGAAAATTAATGATTCAACAGTAGATTGTGATTATTCTCATCAAGATGTTCTACTTATTTGTAATAAGTTGTATCAAGATGAAGTTTCTAGCGTATTTTATGCAACAAATATTTTTGATAATAAAATGGACTTAGGTATGCATACTGTTTTAGAAACTTTACAAGAAAATTCAAATTTTAAATCCGTTTTAGAGGAAATTCAAATGAAATGGGGATTTTGGCAACTTGCTAATATTAGCAGTTTAGATTCAGATAAGTTACAAAATTTTAAAGATAATTCAAATTTTATGATTATGTTAACTTTATTTAGTTATGATATATTTTTTATAACACACAAAATCATTGTTCAACAAATAACCACAGGACAAATTTCTAGTGATTTATTAGATGAGCTTAAAAGACACACTATTACTATTTTAACAAATAATAAGAACTAACAAATATTTTAATTTATTATAATATATAAATGGCATCTACACGCAATAAAAACACGCCTGGAAATTATTGTTTAGATCAAAGACAAAATACTGGATCAGAAGCATGGCAATTATATAAAAATGGAGCCAATGGATATGCTTATGATACTAGATTACCTGGATTAGGTTTAAATCCTGCTCAGTACCCTATTAACGTATTATCTTATAATCCTGCTGATATTGAGTCATTTTTATTTGGTATTAACTCCACAAATTTGGTAAACCCTGCACCACCTTTAACACCTGAATTTAAGTGCTTACAAACAGCCAATATAATCAAAAAAGTAGACGTTATTATGCCTCAACCTTTAGTTATTCAAAAACAAGAGAGGCCTTTCCCTATACCATAAATTATTTAGAATGTTTCAATGAATTAATTATATCATTTATATATAATTAATTAAATTTATATATATTTTATGTAAAATATATATAATATGAGTAACATAAACGCATCAAATATAAACAGTCAAAATATTAATACTACTACATTAAATGTACAGGAAATCAATGGTGTGCCTATTAGCAAAATATTACCAATTTGTGTTTGTCCACCAGGATGCGATGATTTACCCCCTCAAAATGATTGTGAATATAATTGTGATCAACCCCCACCTGGGGAATGTGATTGCGTTTGTTATCAGCCAAGTGGAGGCGGGGGAGGTGGAGGCGGCGGAGGTGGAGGCGGCAGTGGCGCTCAAGGTGCTCAAGGTGCTCAGGGACAGCCTGGAGCAAGGGGACCAAGAGGACCCGCAGGACCTGCTGGCGTTGATGGAACAACTGGATATACTGGATCTACAGGCGCACAAGGTTCTCAAGGAAACCCAGGGGTAGTTGGAGGACTTGTTATTTATCCCCTTTATACCGAAGTAGCAAGTAATCTGATTACTATTAATCCACAATTTTATCCATTGAGTTTATTTTTGGATCAACCACTTGTTTCGCAAGTAACAAATGTTTCGTTAACAGGTTTAGGATGGATTCCTGTTCCTGACACACCATCCGGTGGGGATGCATCTTCACAATTTGCCTCATTAGAAGGAATTTTAGACAGTCCAACAATTAGTGAAGGTTTATGGGAATTAAATATATATTGTAGAGCGTCAGCAGCAAATTCGGTTTATATTCGTTGGAAATTATACTATGTTGATATAACTGTACCATTTAATCCCCAACTTATCAATACATCTGCACCTATTCTTGTGCCTTATAACTTACTTCCAACTAATTTAACACTTTTATCAGTACCGTTATATATTAATACTGCTATTTACTTACCAGATTTTATAAATTATAGATTTTTAGTATTAATTGAAGCACAACAAAGTTCGGCCGGACATTCTATAATTGCTTCTTTTCAAGGACCTACACCATCTTATATCATAACAAATTTGGAATTGAAAGGTGAAACTGGTGCTACTGGTGCAACTGGTGCAACTGGTGCTACTGGTGCAACTGGTAATACAGGAGCCACGGGTGCAACTGGAGAAACTGGAGCAACAGGTGCTACAGGTAATACAGGAGCCACGGGTGCAACTGGAGAAACTGGAGCCACGGGTGCAACTGGAGAAACTGGAGCCACGGGTGCAACTGGAGAAACTGGAGCCACGGGTAATACAGGTGCTACAGGTAATACGGGAGCAACTGGAGAAACTGGAGCAACAGGTGCTACAGGTAATACGGGAGCAACTGGAGAAACTGGAGCAACAGGTGCTACGGGTAATACGGGAGCAACAGGA